>Ga0169931_10000090_pt1 | contig 130565 bp, 119 predicted proteins | sample Kivu_15m_20L_FD_129675 | JGI IMG/M metagenome (GOLD analysis project Ga0169931, IMG submission 129675) | Freshwater microbial communities from Lake Kivu, Western Province, Rwanda to study Microbial Dark Matter (Phase II) - Kivu_15m_20L... | ecosystem: Environmental > Aquatic > Freshwater >... | reverse complement strand
TGTCTACATTTGGTGGGGTTACAATCGTAATAGTAAAACTATTCTCCGCAGTACAATTTGGGGTAGTACCTGTTTCTGCATAAACATACATCGTCATACTCGAAGTGATGGTTTGTCCTGCTGAATAAGGGGTACCCGTGCCGTTTGCACCTGAAAAATAATTCCCAATTGTCAACGATGGCAACACATAACTGTTGCAAACAGTAACGTTGGAGGGGGAGTCGGGGACTGGAGTTGAAAATACATTTAAAGTAAAACTACTTACACCAAAACTTGCTGCTATTGTATTGCTTTGCACTCGAACATGAATAATAGTTCCATTATTCGCAATAAAACTATTTGATGGATTGATTGGACTTACATTGTTCTGTGCATCTGCTCCAGTGAGATGGTAAGTTACTGTGTGATCAGCAGCCGGCACTCCGTTTAAGGAATTGGTATTTTGTAAAGTTAAATCAAACGTAGCAAAACCATCGTTGTCTGTATCACACAAAGACATATCTTGCGGCAGTGGGTTTAAAGTACAATCCACAAAATTGATGTCAAAAGACCGAATTTCAATGCAATTAAAATTAATATATGGAAATGACATATATATGGTTTGTGGTCCGTTTGCAACAAATGCACTTGGATTTGGTATTGGATTTGCCAGGTTTTCCGCATCTGCTTCAGAGGTGTGAAAATAAATTCCGTCAAATTCACCTGCACTTACAGGGCCTAATGCAATAGGGATATTACTGGTTAAATTAATTGTTTGTGGAGCAGTACCATCGCAAAAAGTAAAATCTTGCGGATCATTCAACTGAGATTCTAAAAAAGTAACAGCTCCTTGACCAGATACAGTATATGGTACACCACAAATTTGCCAAGTTACACTTGCGGTATAAGTAGAAGCAACTGTTGGTGAAACATTAATAGTGTCACCTTGTCCAATCACATTCCCACTCCCATCTAACCAAGTAACTATAGGTACAATAGGAGAATCATCCGGAGTAAATCTCCAAGCCTCTTGGTTTGTAGTCCAAGGACCAGAGTTTCTACCAGGTGGAACATGTGCTATGGTTCCTGTTGCATTTTGTAAACCAATCACACCTCTTCCACCATTCCAATTTGTGCATGGTGTTCTCTTTTCAACGTAAACATCAATCACATTGGTACCTTCGTACAAAACAATTTGAGATGTTTGCGTACCTACATTAAAATTACATGAAAATTGTGGTAATTCACTAAAATTAGCTACAAATCTTCTATTTGGAGCAGTACCTGTCACGTACCAATTCACATTTTGAGTAGCAGGATCTGTTACTGGTGGTTGAGCTCTATTGGTATCTTGATAAACTCCGTAAATAGCATTTCTAATAGGAAATGCAGTATTCGGAATAGTTGTGCCAAATTGCCAAGGACAAAATCCACCTGCTGTATGATTAGTAATCCCATTATTAAAGGTAACCACACAATTGGACCCAACTAAACAAGAATTGTATGCTTGCCCATAAAAACAAAAAGTAAAAGGTAAGTTAAAAGTTGGTGACCAAACATCATCTGAAGTTCCGGGCATTGTTGTGCCACCTAAAAAAGGGAATAATGGCTGATAATTAATTTGTTGTACGGTATAATTTTGATTTGGGCTTCTAACTTGAGTATACACTGCCTCCAAAGTGACAGTTTCCCCCGGAGCACAAGCTGTTTGTGGAGCTACAATGACGCTTAATTGTGGAACATTTTGGGCATTAGTAAAATAAATAACAAGCGTTAGTAAGTAAAATAGTTTTTTCATTTTTTGTTTGGTCATAAAAGAGGGGTTAAAAATAGAAAAAATAATGAATGTTAATGTAATATTAACAAACAATCGTTGTAGTTAAGTCCTTAAATTAGAAGCAATTTTACAAACCAACTTTTTTATCAAATCTTTAGGCAAATTCATTTACTTTGGATTGTTATCTTTGCAAACTAATTTAAGACCAACTTTTACATGTGTACTTTTGAAGAATCTCATGATACCATAGGTGAAAATCATTTAATGACCAATGTGGAAAATCCACTACTGGATTCGGCTTTTGATATTTCTGACGAGGAAAAAATTGAAAAAATTAAGAAAGATGTAGCCAATATATTAACCACTTTAGGAATGGATCTTTCGGATGATAGCATGAAAGGCACTCCAAATCGAGTCGCAAAAATGTTTGTGAGAGAAATTTTTGGGGGGTTAAATCCAAAAAATAAACCAAGTCATTCTACCTTCGAAAATTCGTATAAATACGGAGAAATGCTGGTAGAAAAAAACATTACCGTTTATTCTACTTGCGAGCATCATTTATTGCCTATTGTAGGAAGAGCACATGTAGCGTATATTTCAAGCGGTAGAGTAATAGGTTTATCAAAAATGAATCGAATTGTAGATTATTTTGCGAAGAGACCTCAAGTGCAAGAGCGTTTGACCATGCAAATTGTGAAAGAATTACAGAAAGCATTGAATACCGAAGATGTGGCATGTGTGATTGATGCCAAACATCTATGTGTAAACTCTAGAGGTATTCGCGATATTGAAAGTAGTACGGTTACCGCAGAATATGGTGGAGCTTTTAAAAATGAAGCGGTTAAAAAAGAATTTTTAAATTACATCCAACTCGATACCAAATTCTAATTTTTCGAAGCATTACTTATGAAACTTTTCGAAACTCAAAACTTACAAATCTATAATTCTATCAAAGGAAAAAAAGAAGTTTTCCAATCCATCCTACCGGGTAAAGTTGGAATGTATGTTTGCGGACCTACGGTTTACAGCCAAGTCCACTTGGGAAATGTAAGAACTTTCATGAGTTTTGATGTCATTTATAGATATCTACAACATTTAGGGTTTCAGGTGAGATATGTTAGAAACATTACCGATGTAGGACATATGGTGGATGATGCAGATGATGGAGAAGATAAAATTGCTAAAAAAGCAAGATTAGAGGAAGTAGAACCGATGGAAATTGTACAACGTTATACGGTGGACTTTCATCAAATTTTACAGAAATTAAACTGCTTACCACCAAGTATTGAACCAACTGCTACCGGACATATCATGGAGCAGATTCAAATTGTGCAACAAATTTTAGACAATGGTTATGCTTATGAATCTAATGGCTCGGTGTATTTTGATGTGGTGAAATTTAACCAAGATTATCAGTACGGCAAGCTAAGTGGTAGAAATTTAGACGAAATGCTTTCAGTAACTCGAGATTTAGATGGAAGTTCTGATAAAAGAAACGCACAAGATTTCGCTTTATGGAAAAAAGCAGAGCCACAACATATCATGCGATGGTCTGCACCATGGAGCGATGGCTTTCCGGGTTGGCATTTAGAATGTACCGCAATGAGCACTAAATATCTTGGAAAAAAGTTTGATATTCATGGTGGAGGGATGGATTTGAAGTTTCCGCACCACGAATGTGAAATTGCCCAAAATGAAGCTTGTACCCATCAGGAACCGGTAAATTATTGGATGCATGCCAATATGCTGACCTTAAACGGGAAAAAAATGGCTAAATCTACCGGGAATAACATTTTGCCACACGAGATTTTTGATGGAAGCTCCCCGTTTTTAAGCAAGTCTTTTGCTCCTTCGGTAGTTCGATTTTTTATGTTACAAGCACATTATCGATCTATTTTAGATTTTTCAAATGAGGCCATCATTGCAGCTGAAAAAGGTTTTAACAGAATGATGGAAGCAATGGATTTGTTAGAGAATATTCCAACGAGTCAAGAATCTACCATCCATTTATCAGAATGGGTAAAAAGTTGTTATGATGCCATGAATGACGATTTTAACACTCCTATTTTAATTGCTCAATTATTTGAAGGAGTAAAATATGTGCACTTGATTAAAGACCAAAAAGAGTTTATTACTGAAGCAGATAAAAATCTTTTGAAAAATACTTTTCATCAGTTTATTACCGATGTATTGGGAATCACCATTGCAAAAGACACCGAAGACCAAAGCAATTTGACTGACGGATTAATTCAATTATTGATTGAAATGCGAATGGAAGCTCGTATTAATAAAAACTTTGCGTTATCGGACCAAATCAGAGATCAATTGTTAGCACTTGGTGTGCAACTAAAAGATGGTAAAGACGGAACAACTTATACACTTAATTAAAGATGCATTGGAAAAAAATAATCATTTTTCCGTTCGTGTTTTTAATACGTTTTTATCAAGTGGTAATTTCTCCTTTAAAGCCTGCTACTTGCCGATTTCAACCAACTTGTTCACAATATAGTGTAGAAGCTTTGAAAAAGCATGGCATTATTAATGGTTCGATTTTGGCAATTAAAAGAATTAGAAGCTGTCATCCTTGGGGAAAAAGTGGATACGATCCAGTTCCTTGAATTTTAATTTTTCCATAACCCATATTTAACTACATTTACAAAAAAATAGATTTTATGATTGCATTACATCCAGTTTGGAATACTATCGAAGGCTTTGAAATAGGGAATTTTACCATTAGTTTTTACAGTTTAATGTTTGTAATAGCATTTTTACTGGGATGGTATGTAATGAAAAAAATATACGATAATGACGGGATTGGAGAGGATAAGTTAGATAAAATTTTCTTGTATTCCTTTATTGCTATTTTACTAGGTGCCCGATTAGGTCATGTAATTTTTTATCAATCAGAATTGTTTAAAGAAGACCCTCTGAGTATTTTATTACCAATAAGCACCAAACCAACTTTGCACTTTACCGGATTTGCTGGTTTGGCAAGTCATGGTGCAGCAATAGCAATGATTATTGCTATGTTTATTTATAGCAAGAAGGTAGTAAAGCTTCCTGTTTTGTGGACTTTAGATAGGGTAGTGCTACCTGTTTCGTTAGGAGCTGTTTTTGTACGTTTAGGTAATTTTTTTAATTCTGAAATTGTAGGCAAAACAACCGATCATGCCTTTGGAATTCGATTTATCCAAGATGCTATTTCCAAAAGAGAAGCAATAAGTATTACACAAATACCTGATTATCATGAAGCATACCAAGCCATTGCAACCGATCCGTCCTACGCTAAAGTAATGGACTTAGTGGTTGCAAAGCATCCAGCCCAATTATATGAAGCTTTTGGTTATGTAATTGTGTTTGCAATTTTGATGTTTTTGTATTGGAAAACCAAAGCCACAGAACAACAAGGAAAAATTTTTGGTTGGTTTTTAGTTTTACTATGGTCTATTAGATTTATAGTGGAATTTGTAAAAGAGTCGCAAGGTGGATTTGAAAAATATCCGATGTTTCAGTTTTTAAGTACCGGTCAGTGGTTGAGCATTCCTTTTATTATTATTGGTGTATATTTAATTTGGAACTCCTCCAAAAGCAAAAAAGAAGTTGCCTAATTGGCAACTTCTAAGCTAAAACTTGACATTTAAAATTTGAAGATATCTTTCCAAACATTCTTTTTCTGTTTGTGCTATTAGCATTAAAAAATCTTCTTTGCTATTTTCGGTTTGGCATTTTTCTAATGCTTTGTAATACTTTAAACGTGAAGTATGTTCTCCTTTAAGGTTTGCAATTACATAACCATTTTGCATTAAAATCAAATTCATAAGCAATCTAGAGATTCTGCCGTTACCATCTACAAAAGGATGAATACTCACCAATCGTTGGTGCATTTCAGCAGCCAAAATTACTGGATGTATGTTACGATAATTTGCATGGAACCATAACATCAATTCTTCCATTTCCTTGGAAACCAAGTAGGGTGCAGGAGGTACATGATTACTTCCGGAAATTATCACTTGTACTTTGCGGTATTTTCCAGCTTCATGAGGAAGGATGCCCCTTAATACCAATTGATGTATTTGCAAGATGTCCCTTTCTTTAAGTATATAATTTGGAGAAACCAAATCTTTGACATATCCAATGGCTTCTTGGTGATTGATGGCTTCCAAATGTTCACGCATACTTTTTCCAGAAATAGTCATACCTTTGTTAATCACCAAATCGGTTTCTCTTAAAGTAAGTGTATTTCCTTCAATTTTATTACTTTCAAAAGTGTATTCTAACTCTAGGGCTTCATGAATTTTAAAACTATCCAAGTTTCTGTGATGGTTTAAAATTTCTTTGAGAGCATCAATTTGTGTAAGAATGCTTTCTAAATCAGCAGATAGCTTTTCTCTTTTAAAGGAGCCATATAATAAAATTTCTTCTTGTACTTGTTGTAAAGCCTCTATTGCAAAATGATCGTAAGATATATTTTGCATAATCTGACTTTTAAGCCATGCAACATATAAAATACCAAAATCAATGTCTAGTAAATTGGATAATTGATGTATTTGCTCTTTGGTAGGAATGCGTTCGTTGTTTTCAAATTTACTTATCAATGAAGCATCAACTCCCATATCAAAAGCCAAATCTTTAGCTTTGATTTTTTTAGATATTCTTGCTTGTTTGATTAATTCAAAAACTTTCATTTTAAAATGACACTTATTATCATGACAAATTTAGTCATATTTTATGAAATTACAAAAAAAAGATCCATAAAGGATCTTCATGTTTTATTTAAAAGGAAAATTTATTGAAGATAAACCTTTAATGCCTCTTCCATAATTTTTACAGCTTTTACCAAATCTTCTTTTTTCAAAACGTAAGCAATTCTCACTTCATTGCTTCCAAAGCCTTTGGAAGAATAAAATCCGGCAGCAGGGGCAACCATAGTAGTTTCACCTTGATAATCAAAACTTTCTAAAAGCCATTGTGCAAAATGATCGGCATCTTTTACAGGTAATTGAGCCATACAATAAAAAGCACCTTTTGGCTGTGCCACTTTTACACCGGGTATTTGTTCCAATGCTGCAACTAATGCATCTCTTCGATCTTTATATTCTTTGTTTACTTCTATAAAATAAGATGCTGGAGTATCTAATGCTGCTTCACTTGCGACTTGCTCTAAAGTAGGCGGACTCAATCTTGCTTGTGCATATTTCAAAACAGTTTGAATAACTTCTTTATTTTTAGAAACCACACAACCAATTCTAGCTCCACACATGCTGTATCTTTTAGATACAGAGTCAATCATAATGGCATGATCAGCCAGTTCTGGAAAGGATAAAACAGAATAGTGTTTTACTTCAGTGTCATAAATAAACTCTCTATAAACTTCATCTGCAATTAAAAATAAATCGTGTTTAATCACTAATGCTGATAATTGCTCCATTTCTTCTTTGCTGTATACATAACCGGTTGGATTCCCTGGGTTGCATATTAAAATTGCTTTCGTTTTATTAGTGATTAGTTTCTCAAAATCAGCAATAGGAGGCAATGCAAAGTTTTGTTCGATAGTTGAAACTACTGGAACCACTTTTACTCCTGATGCAATGGCAAAACCATTGTAATTTGCATAAAATGGTTCCGGGATAATAATTTCATCACCAGCATCTAAAGTACTTCCTAAAGCAAAAAGTAATGCTTCTGAACCACCTGTAGTTACAATGATATCAGCACTGGAAACAGGCAAACCAATATTTTGGTATGAACTAGCTAATTTATTTCTGTAAGATTCAAAACCAGCAGAATGACTATATTCCAACACTGGTAAATCAAAGTTTTTTACTGCTTTTAAAGCAGTTTCAGGGGATGCAATATCTGGTTGACCAATGTTTAAATGGTATACTTTGGTACCTCTTTTTTTAGCGGCTTCTGCATATGGGACCAATTTTCGGATAGGTGATTCTGGCATTAAAGCCCCTTTTTGAGATATCGTAGGCATAATTTTTTGTTTTAAAGGTGCAAAAATGCAACTTTTATATCACTTTAACAATGTAGTTGATTCGCTTTAACTAAATTTATAGAGATAAGAAAAAGGTTTCCCTTATGGTTTATTTTTTGTGGCTATTGGATGATGGCCCAGGATTTTTAAAAAGTATTCAAAACAAGATTGTTTCGGAAATTAAGCTAGGCGAAATTGTAGAAATTTTAAAATTTAGTACAAACAAAAAGATAAAAATAGAATACGAAAGAATTGGAATTATAAAAACTTTAGATATTACCTTAAAACGACAGCTATAATTCTTCTTCTCTTGTCCAGGAATGATCATTTTCTTGAAAATTCATAAACAAATCGTTTCGTAAAATTTGTTCCTGCATTTCTATTTCTTCTTGAACTGTTACCAAGTATGCCATTTTATCGTGACGTTTTTTTGCTAATTTTTTCACAGCATCTTCATCATATTTGATAAAACGCTGACCTTGTCTGTGAGCAGTATATTTTCTAAACCCCAATTCAGTTAAGCAATCTACACCCATATGTACCGCAGTATATAGAGTTTCCCGATAAATTTTCTCTACTCCATGGTCAATAAATTCATAAGCATCTACTCTGTTTCTTGCTCTAGTCATTACTTTGAGTTGAGGAAAATGTTTTCGAACGGTTTCCACTACTTGTAAATTTGTGGTTGGATTATCTATTGCAGATATAAACAATTTGGCTTTTTCGCAACCTGCAGCTTCTAACAATTCTAACCGAGTAGCATCTCCATAGTACACCTTAAATCCAAGTTTTCTCAATAATTCTACTCTAACCGAATCATGATCCAAAATGGTTGCCTGAACTCCATTGGCTTTTAACAACCTACCAATGGTACTTCCAAAATGTCCAAAACCAGCTATAATAACTTCATGTTGTTCATCAATAGTATCAGATTTTTTATCTTCAATAGTTTTAACACCAAAATAAGGATCGATATATTTTTCATTAATTAATAATAAAAATGGAGTTAATAGCATACTGATAGCAATCACTACCATGACTTGGTTGGTTAATAAAATATCTGTTATTTTTAATTGATTGGAAAAACTTAAAATAACAAATCCAAATTCACCGGCTTGACTTAAAATAAAAGAAAACAACATGTTTTGGTCTTGTTGTTTTTTGTACAAAATGCCAACACCAAATAATACCAAAAACTTGATTAAAGTTAAAGCTAGAACAAAGCTGAAAATAAAAATTGGACTATTGATAATAATATCAAAGTCAATAGAAGCACCTACACCAATAAAAAACAAACCTAAAAGCAGTCCTTTAAAAGGTGCAATATCACCTTCTAATTCATGTCTGAATTCAGAGTTTGCCAAAACCACACCTGCCATAAATGCTCCTAAAGCAGGACTTAAACCGACTAACAGCATGAAGTAGGATACCGCAAAAACCAACAACAAAGCACTTGCAGTAAACAATTCTTGCTGTCTTGTTTTTGCAATTAATCTTAAAACAGGAACAATCACATATTTTCCTAAAAATAAAATGGATAAAATGGCAATAACTATTACTATGGCTTTGAGCCATCCTGGTAATAAAATGGTTATGTCGTAATTATTTTGAATTGATATAGGTTGATCAGATGCGACTAAAAGAGGTATGATAGCCAATATGGGAATTACTGCGATATCTTGAAACAACAAAACAGAAAAAGAGCTTCTCCCTAAATTGGTTTGAGAAAGGCCTTTTTCTTTTAATGTTTGTAAAACGATAGCAGTGGAGGATAATGATAGTGCCAAAGCAATAACGATAGATTCTTCAAAATTCCAACCAATAAAATAAAAACCTATCAAAACCAAAAAAAACGAGCTTCCAAGAAGTTGTAAAGAACCCATACCGAGAATAAACTTTCGCATTCTCCAAAATTTTTCAGGTTCTAACTCTAAACCAATCACGAACAACATCATTACCACACCAAATTCAGCAAAGTGCATAATGTCTGATCCTTTCTGACCAATTAACCCCAACAGTGACGGACCGATGATGATACCTGCAAACAAATATCCAAGAATAGAACTTAAGCCAATTCTTTTGGCTATTGGCACACAAATTAAAGCCGATGCCAAGTAAATGATTGCTTGTATAAAAAAGTTATTATCCATGCTTTATTTTGTAATTTCGTTTAGGTACTGACAATGACTAAAATCCTTGTAAATAAAATCATTTTGAAGTAGTTGAATCAAAACTTTTTGTAATTGATTTAACGTAGATTGTAGTTCTATATCGTTTATTTTTCTTGCTCCATGAACTACAAAAGGAGGAAGTGGAATCATTTTACATGTCAAAGCAGTTTGATGAAAAGGTTGCAACAATTCTCTAATGGTAAATCCATCCTTTCCGGAACTACAATAGCCTTCTTTGGTTCCTCCGGTAGAAATGATTTGAAAAAAATATTTGTCTTTTAAAGCATTTCCTTTTTTACCGTAGGCCCAATCGTATTCAAAAACTAAATCGATGTATTGTTTAAGAAGAGGTGGACAACTATACCAATAAATTGGATGTTGAAAAATGATTACATCAAATGCTTCTAATCGTTTTTGCTCTTCTTTTATATTGATATCAAAATCAGGATATAACTCGTAAAGGTCAACCCAACTGATTTGATCCATTTCTTTTAATGCAACTGATAAATGATGATGCACTAAAGATTTTTCAAATAGTGGATGGGCAAAAAGAACAACAGCATTAAGCATATTTTTATTAAAATTACTCTACAACTATAGTGTGTGTAATTATATTTGTAGAAATTCCATTAAATTCTAAATTATATGTGCCTGGAGTTGTGGCTTTAAAATTGTATACACTTATTTGAGGCGATACCGTAAGTTCGCAAACACAATCTTTTCCAGAATTAACTACTCTTGAAGTAGTTGTATTTCCGTTTGTAGTGCTTTCAAACTCTAAAAACTCAGAACATGCCCTTTGTGGAACATGGGTTACTTGGATTTGTGTATTGGTATTTACAGTACTAGTTTCTGGGCCAGAAACTGCTGTAACTGGACTGTAAATTTCATAATAACAATCATCATCCTTTAGTGAGCAAGAGGTAATGACAAAAAATGTTACGATTAAAAAAGCTATTTTGTTCATTGGATTACTTTTTTGGTTTTTGTTTATATTCCTGTGTAAGTTTGTGGGGAAATTTTTCTCAATTCCGATTTAATTTCTTCTGAGACAGTTAATTCATCAATAAATTTACTAATAGTATTCGAATTAATTCCTTCGTTGGTTCTAGTTAATGCTTTTAGAGTTTCGTATGGATTTGGGTATTGTTCCCTTCTTAAAATGGTTTGTATGGCTTCTGCAACCACAGCCCAGTTGTTTTCTAAGTCTTGATGTAATTTTGCTTCGTTTAACAAAAGCTTGTCTAAACCTTTAATGGTTGCATCTAAAGCAATAATAGTATGCCCAATTGGTATTCCCAAGTTTCTTAACACGGTACTATCCGTTAAGTCTCTTTGTAATCTTGAGATTGGTAATTTGGCAGCCAAATGTTCTAATAATGCATTGGCAATGCCTAAATTACCTTCAGAATTTTCAAAGTCAATCGGATTTACCTTATGTGGCATGGCACTGGATCCAACTTCTCCTTCTTTGATTTTTTGTTTGAAATAATCCATAGAAATGTAGGTCCAAATATCTCGATCTAAATCAATTACAATCGTATTGATCCTTTTTAAAGCATCACAAAAGGCGGCTAAATGATCGTAATGTTCAATTTGTGTAGTAGGAAATGAATAATGCAATTGCAATACTTCTTCAATAAAATGAGTTCCAAACTTTTTCCAATCAATATTAGGAAAAGCAATATGATGGGCATTAAAATTTCCGGTTGCACCTCCAAATTTTGCTGCAAATGGCACTTGAAACAAAAGTTTTAATTGCTCTTCTAATCTAACTACAAAAACTTCAATCTCTTTTCCCAAACGAGTAGGGGATGCCGGTTGACCATGTGTACGAGCCAACATTGGAACTTCTTTCCATTGCTCTGAAAAATCTTTTAACTTTCCTATTAATTGAATTAACTTAGTCAAATAAACAGCCTGAAAAGCTTCTTTTAAGCTTAATGGGATAGAAGTATTATTGATGTCTTGTGAAGTTAATCCAAAATGAATGTACTCTTTGGAAGCAGATAAACCTAACTGGTCTAATTTGTCTTTCAAAAAGTACTCCACAGCTTTTACATCGTGGTTGGTTGTTTTTTCAATTTCTTTGATCGAAGTTGCATCTTCCAAACTAAAATTTTGATAAATGCTTTTTAATTGGAGCTTAATTTCATCTGAAATAGCACCAAAATAAGGAAGTTCAAGTTCTGAAAGAGCTAAAAAATACTCTACTTCTACCAAAACGCGGTATTTCATTAAAGCAAATTCAGAAAAGTACGGAATTAGGTCAGAAGTTTTAGAATGGTATCTACCATCTATTGGAGAAATGGCTTGTAAAGCAAAAGTTGAATTCATAGTGTGTTGCTAAAATGCAAAAATAACAATATCCAACAAAGGAGTAGGGGAATTGTAGTGAAATTTATACTAACTTTTTTAACTTTAAAAATACCAATGCTGTGGTAAATGCATCTCCCAATGCGGTATGTCTGCCTATCGGCTGAATTTGTAATTGATGCAACAAATCATCTAAAGAAATGTTTTGCTCCGATGGCCAATGCTTCCATTTTTTATACATTTTAGATGTATCTATATACTTGTTTTTTAATTTTTTAAGATTATTTTTCTTAAGTATCTGATTAATAATTTGCAAATCAAAATCAATATGATGTCCAATCAAAGTTGCATTGGATATAAAACCCAAAAACTCTTCCAATATTTGAATTTCTGCTATAGTATTCTCTTCGGTAGGAAGTATTCCATGTACAGGAACACTTTCATTAAGTTCAAAATTGGTTGGCAAAAACCATTCTTTGGTTTCTTGCAATAAAATTTCTTGATTTACAATTATTACTGCTCCGATTGATAATATTTGGTCTTTTTTTACCTCTAATCCTGTAGTTTCAGTGTCTAAAACAATGAAATAGGTGTATTTATCACGAAAACTTTGTTCGTAATCGTGCCAAAACTTTGGGTATTTTTTAGAAGTAAAGCCCCACATAATTTAGGTTAAAAAGTTTAAATGAAACCGCACCGTAATTAGTTCTTGTAATTGTTGTAAGTTCTTTACAATGTTTTTTAATAACAACAATTCTGATTTATTTAACTCTTTCAAATTCAAAAATCTACCTGAGTTTTGATGCATTAATCCATATTTGGTTCGCAAATACAATGCATGCACAAATGACTCTTTAATTTCTTGGAAAGTCTCTCGATTGTTTTCTTCTTGGCTCATCAAATAATCAAGTCTTTGTGTACTTGCAGCAAGGTTCACTTGTTTTTTATCCAAAGCCAACAATCGAATGGCATTTACTAAAGGCATGATGACTTTCAATTTTAAATCAAAAGCATTCGCATTATTTTCGATGTTCTCAGTTGTCCACTGCTTAAATAAATTGAAAGCAGGAGGGAAGTTGGTAGCTTCTTTCCCTAAATAAGCTTTGAATAGTGAGTTGTTTTGCAATAAAGTTTCAATATGTTCAGCTAATTTTTTGGTCAAGGTAACTTCTCCTGAAATAATACCTATATCAAAAAATATTTGCGACAACATGACACTATGTTCGCTTGGACTTTGAATTCAATGTTGGAAAGTAGTTTTCCATTGCTCTAAAGATTGGTTCCATTCCGGTTGATTGGCCATCATTTTTGCCGGACAATATTCATAACCCAAATGCTTGATTTTTTCTACAATGGCATTGCCTAATTGCAAAAAATAAGCTTGATTTGTTGGGGAATCTTCTTCAAATACCAAAGCATTGTCTTGATCAGATAGCAACAACTGTTCGGTTCTGCCTAAACTTCCTATTTGAAAAAATGCAAATGCACAAGGTGAGAGTGTTGGCATTTTTTCTAAAGCAAATTCTACGCATTTTTCTATCATTTTTTGTTGTAATGCCGAAAAAACTTTGAGTTGGTAATCGAATTCAGAAGGTTTGGAGGTGTTTTGCTTTAAATAAGCGTGAATTTTTTGTTGAATTTCTTTGATTTCTTCCACACTTTTTGCTTTTCTAACTGCTTTAAACCAGTTTTTAGGGGAGTCTTGGTACGATTGAAGCAAATCGTGTTCAGATACAATCCCTACAACTTTAATTTGATTGGTACCATCTTCTGTAACCACTAAATGACGTATCTGATGTTGGATCATTTGTATATGATAATCAGACATTTTTTCTTGCATTCCGATAGTATGTACTGGGTGAGAAGCAATTAGCATGACATTTTTAGTTACATTTAAATTCTCTGCAACTACTTTGTTTCTAAAATCTTTATCTGTAATAATTCCAATCGGGAAATGATGGTCATTCACAATTACAACCGAGCCAATTCGATGTGTCTTCATTACACTTGCAGCTTGTTGAATGGAGTGATTAAGAGTTAGCGTAATAATAGGAGATGGTTTAATCCATGTGTTTTGTGAGGTTTCTAAACTCTCTGAAAATGGAATTCCTTCGGAAGTTTTCTTTCTTTTAGATGCTTGATTGGAAAATAATTGTAGAAAGAAGGTTAGAATTTCTGGTTGACTTTTTAAGTATACTTCAAACTGATCAAACGGAATGGCTAATGATATGGTTGATTGGATGCATTTTGCTTGATACAAATAGTTTTCCTTCCCAAAAAAAGGTCTGATTCCAATAAAAATCACCAATTTCACATGCATCTACACAAACAGCATTTTCTTCTACATCAAAAATACCAACCAAGCCATCAAATACCACATAGAAAACATCTTTAGGTATTTGGTTTTTTGAAAAAATTATTTCGTTTTTGTTGTAGTAGGTTACTTTAATATTTTCTACCAATTTTTTTAAATCGTTATTCGACAACAATTCAAATGGTTCATGTTGTTGTAAAAAGTATAATATTCTGTCGTGTATATAATTTGACATTTTTTTTTGATGCTAAAGATAGTTGGAGTAGCAAATAGTTTTTATGACAATTATCAGTACATTTTAAAATATTTTATTTTACATAATGTAAATTATCATTCAAAAAGATAAACGATATTATTCGTCTGAACCATCCAAAATCCATTGTCTGTATAGCTTTCCAATCAAAACTGGTAATTTAGTGATATACTCTTCAATTAGCCATTCCCGATAATTTTTGGTGGCATTTCCTAAACAAATGGTGTATGATTTTACACGATAAAAAATATCGTCTGTTAGTAATCTTGCCAAATTTTTTGCTTCTTTTAAATCCAATGCATTGTCTACACACATAGCTGCATGTTGTTCCATGGATGCATTTATTACCACACGTGGTTTTTGATTTTTTTGGATGGCAACTTTGTAAGCTATTTCAATATCAAAATGTAAAACCTTCGTATTTTTGAATTTTAACTTGACTTCTTCCGGCATTTTGTATTGAAAGTGTTCCTCAATTTCCACATCACTTTTAATATGATGGATAAATTGTTCCGGGTATTTGAAAATATAATGCCAGTCAACAAAATCTGTCCAAGCACCAAACCTAGCTACGTTATTTCCTAAATCAACAATTGTAAATTGTTCTTTGTTTGGCAACTTTCTGGAAGCCCTTCCAATCATTTGAAAATAAAGAGTTAACGATCTGGTTGCTCTATTTAATATAACACATTGCACGGTTGGTTCATCAAATCCCGTAGTTAAAATCCCTACAGAAGTCAAAATTGCATTTGGTGTATGTTTGAACCATTTTAAAATTTCTTTTCTTTCTTCGCTACTTGCGGTGTTATCTAAATGTCTGATTGGATATTTTTTCTCTTTAAATATCTCATAAACATGTCTAGAAGTTCGTATTCCGTTATTAAAAATCAATGTTTTTTTGTCGATGCAATGGTTATCATAAGCAGTAATTAAGTGATGTTGCATGGCATCGCTCGTATATAATTCGTCTGAAGATTTTACTGTATAATCTCCATTGATACCTATTTTTAACGAGCTCAAGCCAACATCATAACAATAAGTTTCCGGGACAGCCAAGTATTTATTTTCAATTAAACTTTTGATTGACTTACCTACTATCAACTCATTGTATAATTGATACATAGGTAGTTTGATATTAGAGCTTAATGGTGTTGCTGTTACTCCTAAAAACTTGCAATGGGTAAAAGCCGAAAATAATTTGCGAAACGAATTAAAATGTGCTTCATCTACAATAACCAACCCTAAATTTGTAATATTAAACTCCTCACCTTGTAAACGATTGTTCAAAGTTTCAATCATCGCAACAAAACATTCAAATTTACTTTCTTCATCCAGGTTTTTTACATCGCTATCAATTACTTTGTTTTTTACTTCAAATTGTTTCAACATTTTTGAAGTTTGTTTGCAAAGCTCAATCCGATGTGTTAAAACCAAGACTTTTTTACCTGTTTCTTGGATAAATCTTCGGGCAATTTCCGAAAAAATGACTGTCTTCCCCCCTCCTGTTGGCAACTGATAAAGCAATCGATAATTATCCGTTGTATGCTCAAATTGTTTAAAAATAGCATCAACATCCTCTTGTTGATAGGAATACAAAAGTTTTTTATCGGCTTCAATTAAAAAATCTGAGGTTTTCAAAGGGGAATTCCATTTTTGCAAAAATAGCTATTTGTTTCCGTATCATGGAATTTCTTTGTGTTTTAAAAAATTGTAAAATGTATTTTTGTTGTATTTGTATCCTTCAGACTTTGTTATATTTGCTTTTTTAACAAGAAAAATATGCCAAAAGACGGATACAAACCTAGTATAGCGGAGAGACTTTTTATCAATCCAATCATCGTTTTATAAGTAAATCAACCACTGGTGGTATTGTTTTGTTTTTATCGGCTGTAGTAGCATTAATCTTAGCCAATTCTCCATGGCATCACGAATATCATGCATTTTGGGATACCGAAATAGGTTTAGAAGTAGATAGTTTGTTTGCATTTAAAAAGTCTTTACATCATTGGATTAACGATGGATTGATGGCGATTTTCTTTTTTGTAGTTGGTTTGGAGCTAAAAAGAGAAATCATTGGAGGTGAACTTTCTAACATCAAAAAAGCTACTTTACCTATTGTTGCTGCGTTAGGTGGGATGATTTTACCAGCTGTGGTTTATTTGACTTTAAATCCAAGTGGTATTGCCCATAATGGATGGGGAATTCCTATGGCAACAGACATCGCTTTTGCATTGGAAATTTTATTTTTACTTGGAGATAGAGTCCCAACTACCCTGAAAATTTTCTTGACTGCATTAGCAATTGCTGACGATTTAGGTGCAGTGTTAGTGATAGCAATTTTTTACACTTCGGATATCTCATTAACAAGTTTGATTATTGGTTTAATTTTCTTGGCAATTTTGTTAGTCGCTAATCGTATTGGTATTCGGAATACTTTGTATTATGGGATTTTAGGTATTGGAGGTTTGTGGGTTGCGTTTTTACTGTCAGGAGTTCATGCAACTATAGCAGGAGTTTTGGCTGCTTTTACCATTCCTGCAAATGTTCACATCAATGAAAAATCTTTTTTAAGAAAACTTCGAAATTTAGCCAATAAATTTGAAAAAGCAGATCCTAATGATGTAGCTACCCTAACCTCAGAGCAATTACATATATTGGAAGATATCAGGATATTATCTAAAAGGGCAATGACACCCTTGCAACGTTTGGAACATGCAATGCACCCTTTTGTCACTTTCATCGTGATGCCTGTTTTTGCTTTGTCAAACGCAGGTGTTACCATTACCACAGGAATTGGAGAAACTTTAGCAACACCTATTGCTTTGGGGGTGTTTTTAGGATTGTTGCTTGGTAAATTTACTGGAATTCTTGGTTTTAGCTGTGTGATGATTAGGTTTAAATTAGCTGAAATGCCCGAAGGAATGGGTTATAGACATTTAATAGGATTGGCAATTTTGGCAGGTATAGGTTTTACCATGTCGTTGTTTATAGCTAACTTGGCTTTTCCTTCTAAAGAAATGATTTACGAAGCAAAAATAGGTATTCTTTTTGCTTCTGTTATTGCAGGAATTATTGGATTTACTATTCTTTTTAGAAAAAAATAAATAACATAATATAAATAAAGCTAATGTTTTTAATCCAAGTTTATTTTTTTTAATAAAAATACCCTATCAGTTCATCAAAGGTTATATATTTTAAAGTAGTTTCATAATCAAATAGAACACTCTTAAATGATTATTTAGTTTTTTTTAGTTTAATATTCTATTAAGCTAAGATATTTCACTTTTTTTTATAGGCTAATTTACCTAATTTTACGCTTTAAACCAATTGCAATGGAAACTTCTTTATTAAACTTACAAAATATACATATTTACCAAGACAAACATTTGATTTTAAAAGATGTATCCTTACAAGTTAATGCAGGTGATTTGATTTATTTGATTGGTAAAACCGGAACTGGAAAAAGTAGTTTTTTAAAAGCTTTGTATGCAGATTTACCTATTTCAGAAGGGGAAGCCCAAATTGTTGGTTTTGATTTAAAACAAATTAAAGACAAAGACATCCCGTTTTTACGCAGAAAATTAGGCATTGTTTTTCAAGATTTTAAACTATTACCAGACAGAACTGTGGGTAAAAACCTAGAATTTGTTTTAAAGGCCACTGGATGGAAAGACGAAAGTGAAATTCATAGTAAAATTGACGAAGTTTTACAAAAAGTAGGTATGCACAACCAAGCACACAAATTGCCCCACCAATTATCGGGTGGTGAACAACAACGAGTTGCTATTGCCAGAGCATTGTTAAATGACCCGGATTTAATTTTGGCAGATGAACCTACCGGAAACTTGGATCCGCAGACCAGTGTAGAAGTGATGGAAGTTTTGCGAAACATCAACAAACATGGAAAAGCTATTTTAATGGCAACCCATGATTATGCACTTATTTTAAAATACCCATCTAAGACTTTAAAAATAGATGAAAGCACGGTATTTGAAGTGGTACAAAAAACCGTTTAAAATGCTTTCGGTTTTAATAACTATTTATCATTACAACCTTTATCCTTTGGTGCAACAACTTCATCAACAATGTGAAGCAGCTAATATTGACTTTGAAATTCTTACCCAAGATGATGCATCAGAGTCCGTTCATAACCTAGAGAATGAAGTAATTAATCAATTAAAATATGCTCAATTTTTTGTATTGCCTAAAAATGTAGGTTACAGAGAAAATAAGAACTTATTGGCCCAAAAAGCCAAATATCCTTGGTTGTTGATTTTAGATGGAGATTGTGTCATTCCGAATGAAAATTTTATCCAGAACTACTTAAATTCTATTCAAGAAGACTTAGATGGGGTTTACGGTGGCAGAAAACATCCAGAAGTTTGTCCCTCCGATCAGCAAAAACTCCGTTGGAAATATGGCAAGTTTATGGAGGATAATCCATTGGATAATAGAATGAAAAAACCATACGAATCATTTTTATTTAATAATACACTTATTAGAAAAAGCATTTTTGAACAAGTAAAGTTTGATGCTAGTTTTCAAAAATATGGTCATGACGATACTTTGTTTTCTTTTGAGTTAAAAAGAATTGGAGCCCGATTACATCATATAGATAATCCTGTGGTTCATGATAACATTGATATCAACGAAGTGTATTGCCAAAAAACCAAAGGTGCTACTGATAACTTACTGTATTTGTACAAAAACAAAAAAATTCCGGCCAATTACACCAAGTTGTTGCTATTAATTCACTTTTTGCATGCCACTAAAATGTATTATTTGGTGCGGTTTGCATATAAATTTTTTGAAAAACCTCTCCAAAAAAACCTAACAGGAAGCCAACCGAGTTTATTAGCTTTTAATTGCTTCAGATTGGGGTATGCTTGTCAAAAAATTTAATTTTGATATACCTCTAGCCATTTTTTATGGATTGAAATTATTTGGTATTGTTTACTTTTTTCAAAAGCTCTTTTTCCAAATTCTAATCTTTTTTCAGGGTGATTTATTAAAAACGCTAATTGACAGACGTATTCTGAAACTTCAAATCTAGGTATAAGTTTTCCATTAACTTCTGATTCAATTAGTTCTCTTGGTCCGTAATCACAATCAAATGAAATAACGGCTAATCCAAAATGCATTGCTTCCAAAATACTCATTCCGAATGACTCGGAAAATGAAGTATTACAGTAAATAGCACCATGTTCGTATATGCAAGAAATATTGGACTCTCCTACTATATTTTCCATCCGAATTTTATGGTTCAGCTGGTAAAATAAATCGTTTTGAATTTTAAAAGGAGTATAAAGTTTTAAAGTCCAATCCGGATATTTTGATGCCAAAACTTTCCAAATTTTCAACATGTTTTCTAATCCTTTTTCTTCCGACTCTCTTCCAACCCATAAGATACATTGGTTTTCTTTAGGTTTAAAATTATAATTAGTCAATTGAATTCCATTCGGAATAACTGACTTTTGGTAATGCCTCCACTGGTTTGCCATAGGTGAACTTATAAAAAACACCCGATCAAACTTTTTTAATAACTTTTGATAAAAGAATTTTTTAAAAGTATAGATTATAAAATTTTTATTAGATTTTGGTAGCACTGCATGTAATTCAAAATTAATTGGAACACCTTTGATCAATTGTGGGAATAACCAACCTTTCCAGCCATTGTCTAACACCATAATTTCATCTGGTTGATACGTTTGAATGATATTTTTACATTTTTTAACATAAATAAGAAAACGTGAAAATTTATTGCCTTTTTTTTGGATTCGTATGACTTCAAATGGAAATTCGTTTTGAATTTCAATGTTTGAATTTGGATTAGATTCTATCACTTTTATTTGAAAAAACGGTTCTAAAAAAAGCAACCTCTGTTGAATTACTTTTTCCACACCTCCAATGCCATAAAAAAAAGGCATTACAAATAATAGTTTTTTCTGTTTCATAATCTGTTTACTAACAACATCCATTGCTTGCATATGGTTGCTTCTGAAAATTTTTTTATGCTAGTTAAAGCATTTTTCTTCAATTGATTTAATCTATCTTCATTCACTGACAATTCCATTATTACTTTTGAAAGAGCATCAAAATTTTGGTTTTCAACCAATATTCCATTCACGCCATCTATAATAATTTCCGAAGGTCCATAGGCACAATCAAAACTAACCACTGGAGTTTCACACTGTAAAGATTCTACTAATGTTAAACCAAAACCTTCCCATTTGGAACATAATATGGTAAATAATGCACTTTTATAAAACACTCCAATATTTTTTTGAAACGGATAAAAATGTACAAAATGAGATATTTTTAAATTCTCAGCCAATTGGTGTAATTCCATTTGACTTCCGTCCCATCCCAAAAGCACCAAATGAATTCCATTCTTGCAAACTTGAGATTTGGCATAACATTCGATCAATTCTTTTACCTGTTTTTCCGGACTGTGAATTCTACCAGCATACATTAGGTATTTTTCAGGTAAATCAACCAAGATATCTGAATCTACCAATGAGGCGTTAACTATGTTATATATTGTTTGAACAGATTTGATTTGAGGGAATTGATTGCGGATACGATTCTCAATACCATTGGAAACACATACCAAATACTTATTTTGATTGAATATCCATGGCACCAAACCTTTTTTTTGAAAACCATACGCTTTCAAATCGATGCTGTGAATGGTTGCTATGGTAGGTATGGTAAACAAAAAATAAGATAAAAATACCTCTAACCAAGGTTTGGTTTTATGTCGCAAATCTATAATAACCTCAATTTTTTCCTCTTTTAAATAGTTTTTAATGAATAAATACTTTTTTATTTTCACCCAAATGGTACTTCCCGGGAAAAGTAATTCTAAATTAATCAAAGAAATGGAGGTGTCGAAACCTATTTCGTTATTCCATAAAAGTAAAGTGGCATCTACTTCCTCCAATTTTGAAAAAGCATTGGTAAGAGTTGCAATTTGACTTTCCAAACCTCCACCCGACATGGAATATGCTAAAAAAACGACACGCTTTTTAGGTTTCATTAATTAAATTGTAATTTTACGTAAATATACATTTTTCATGCAGAATCCATTACCATTAGTTACCATCATTTGTACTTCTTATAACCACCAGAAATATGTAAAGAACTGTTTAGATTCTATCGCAAAGCAAGAGTATTCCAATATCCAACTTATTTTAGTTGATGATTGCTCTACAGACACTTCTTTTCAAAAAATGGTATATTGGTTAAAGCAGAATACCTTACCGAATTTAAAATATTGGAGAAACCAAAGAAATTTAGGGTTAAATAAAAGTTTTAACCAAGCACTTCTTCAAGCAGATGGAGATTACATTATGGATTTGGCAGCAGATGATATATTGTTTCCTAAAGCCATTCAACATTTGGTGGAAGCTTTTCAGAATTCTACGTATCAACATTGTGGGATTGTTTTCGGTAATGCCCAATTCATTAAAGAAGACCATACTTTGATCAAAGATTATCTACCCAAAAACCAAGTTCCTCCTACCGGAAAAATTACAGAAGCAATGCAGGGAGCATATTTTGAGTTGTGTACCGTATCAGCATTATATAAAAAAGAAGTTTACCAAATTTTAAATGGGTATGACGAGAGTTTGATGTTCGAAGATTTAGATTTTTGGATCAGAGCAACTAGGTTATTTGAAGTTGATTATACTCCGGAATTCATTGTAAATAGAATAGTACATAAAAAATCGTTGGAAAGCTATTTTTACCATCCTTTTCACTTCAAAGCATTTCATATTAATTGGTGCACTTTAAATATATTAAAAAAGGCGTTTTTTGAAAATCAATCCAACCAATTATGGAATCGTGCTTTATTAAAAAGAGTGAAGCACGAGCAAAGTAAATTCAAATGGAATTGGATTCTTTGGATATATTATCAACAGCTCATTTATCGTATTCAAAAGAGTTTAATTAGCTGATTAACGGTTCCAAACAACAATTAACTTTCGTAAACTAAAAGTTACAATTGTAAACATAAGTATCCATTTTAACCACTGCGATTGGTTCCAATAATGTAAAAAACCTAATGCTAAAACAGCGAAAATCAACATAAAGTATTTTACTAACACATTGTAATTAAGTTTAAAAGAATACTTTTTGTAAAGTATAATATAAATAATTATTCCATACAATAAATAGCTAATAACCCACCCTAATCCTAGTCCGATTAAATCAAAATAAGTATAACCGACTATGCTTGCTATCAAGTTGCCTAAATCACCTAACAATTCTTGCCAAAAGAATGTTTTTTTGTCTCCTTTGGCCAAAGCGTAAAATCCGACAGGAAAAGTAAAAGCTTTTAATAGCAATACCAACCAACCAAATTGTAAAATTTCTAATGCTGGTAAAAAGTCATTTGAGTATAAGCATGGAACCAAATACTCCCCTATAATATAAAACACAGCTATGGCAGGAGCCAATAAATACATAGCAATTTCTATTTGATGCTCCATGAGTTTATTTGCTTTTTTTGGTTCTGTGATATAAGAAGTCAGTTTGGGGTAAAAATCATACGACATTGCTACAAACAACATTCCCATGTATTTTACCAACAATGCTTGACTTACCTCGTAATACCCAACCAATGCAAAATTATCTTGGTGTTGTAAAAAACTTCGGATACCTAAAAAGCAAAGTTGCCCTATGATTGCATTGACAGATAACAACAATCCTAAATGAATGATTGATCGATTATTTTGATAGGTTTGGGAAAGATGTAAAAAGTTCCAACTCCAATATAATTTCTCTTCCCTAGTAAAATACCATACCAAAATCATAGGTACCAATGCACCTGCTAAGATGACCATCCAAATTGCTTGCAAACCAAAATTGTAATACAGTAGAATGCTCAAAACAGAAAGCATAACTACTTGAATTACTTGAAAAGTTGCATAAACTCTTACTTTTCGTAACCCTTGTAGCAAAGCAATTCTACCTTGTGTGAGTCCCCATGCAAAAAAGTAAATAGAAAAATAGTAAAACCACGGAGTATATGCTTTGGTATCAAAAAAAAACTGACTCCAAAATTGAGCAAAAGCTATGGAAACCATAGCACCTAAAAAACCAACCAGAATACCAATTCTTAGTAGTTGTTCGGTGATTTTTTGGTATTTCATAGGTTCGGAAGAATTCAGTGCAATTTCCCGAGTTCCTACTTTAAGCAAATCAAACCCTACAGCAGTTAAAATTAGTTGCAACACATTTTGCAACATTCCAACCAAGCCAATACCACTTGGACCAAGAATATTTGCCACTACTTTGGTGGTAATTACTTGAACTCCCATTTGAAGCAACTGAGCAAAACCAAAAATTCCGGTTGCCTTTAAAATGCTTTTATGGTGGGGAGTCTCGCTCATTTATAAATGAGTTATGAAAGTGTTGATTTTTTTTCGGAAAAACATCCAATTTTTTTATACATATCTACAAATTCTTCATGCCAATAAATCCAATCCGGGAAAGGATTTCCATTATCTAAAATCAATTTTTGGATATACTTTTTTGAAAAATCTTTTGGAAAGTGTTCCATTACATCCAAAGTATCTTGCAACCATAGTTGGTTTAAAAACAAATTCCAGGTAGGAATGTTTAATTGATTTTTAAAATGTTCCTTGTCATTATTTGTTGCAGCTGAAATAAAGCCGGTTTGAATGACTTCAGCTTTTGTTTTGGCAAACTTGCCTTGGTAATTACTTGCTCTCCAAGCGTAAATTGCATTTAGCAATTGTTGGTTTTCATTCACTCTATTTTGGTTAGGATCCCACAATTGCAAAAAATATTTTTTTTCAAATACCATTCCGGCAACTCCATAAATGGTATAATAGGCTAGTTTATCATTTTCGTTGTACCATCCCATCCGTTTTTTCCACCAATGTAATCGTTGAAAACGGTAGTAATTGATGTAATACCAAATTGGTTTTTTAGAAGTTAATTTGGGTTCTAACAATTCTATTTGTTTAAGAGGTGTTTTTTGTTTGTGTTGTGCTAACCTTGGGTTACCCAACCAAAACAATTTGGTCATCCACACTTGATTGTTTTGCATTTCTTGGTTAATGTCATCCAAATCAATAGGTTGGGTAAACCACATATCGTCCTCTAACAAAACAAAATAATCGCTTGCTTGTTGAGCACCTTTTACCCACAAAGGAACTGGAATATCTTTATTGGAAGAAGCCAATCCTTGAATGGCTGCTTCTAATTTAATGGAATATGCTCTGGAGTATTCTATTTGAATAGATGGATATTTTTCTCGAATTTTATTTAGAAAAATTTCTGGTGTACCATCCTCTAACAAAATAATCTTTTGGTAACCGGTTACATGTTGAAATACAGACTGCAAACATCTATCTAAATAATAAGGTCGATTAAAAGATTTGATGAGAATATCCATAAAATTTTATTGTTTGTATTGCATGAATGAATCAAAATTTCGAATATAGTCTTCTTCTTCATACACTTCAGAAGCCACTACTAAACAAACCGAACCGGAAGAAAAATTTTTAATTTCTCGCCAAGTTCCAGGTACAATCAATAATCCAACATTCGGACGATTCAAAGAAACAATGGTTTCCTGTTTTCCATCATGTAAAACCACATCAAAACTACCTGAAGTAGCAATTAATAATTGCTGAAGGGTTTTATGGGCATGCCCTCCCCTTTCTGAACCACTTGGCACATCGTATAAAAAGTATACTCTTTGAATGACAAAAGGAATCACCTCCTTTTCAATGATAGCTAAATTTCCTCGTGGTTCTTTTACTACCGGAAGTTCAATTAATTGGTGTGTTGGCAAAGTTTGGCTCATTAAAACAAGGTAATTTGTCCGACTTCTTCCGTTGGAAATTCTGTTATTTCTTCCGTTAAATTTTCTTCTTCATTCACCTCCATATCTTCAGGTTCATTTGTCAATGGAGGTTCAAATGGAATAGCATCTAAACGGTTGATTTGTTTTACTTTATCGGTTGTTAATTGGTTTCCTAAAGCTTTAATTCCTTTTACTGCAATAAATTCTTCTAATATAATTGTTTGCGGATCTTTTGAAGTACCTTTTATTTTGGCAAAAATGACTTCTGCAAGAGGTTTCCAATCAGTGAACACTTGTTCTACATATGATTTTGGGTGATCGGTAATGAAAACTTCTTCTTTGTTTTCGTTTTCAACCACAAAACGTTTTACATAAAATCGCTCTTTTTCTCCATCAAAATAAATACAACTAATTGGTTTATTCGGAATCCATTTTTCTAAAACAATCATGTCCTCTTCAAAATGAAGTGTTAATTCTGGGATGACTGTTTTTAGTTTTCCGGATTGATGAATAACCAATAAACGGTCATTTGGTTTAAACTCACCCAAAAGTTCTCCTCTTCCATCCACATTCAAACGTTGAACGGTTTCGTCAAACCATATTTTACGAGGCCTTAACGTAGAAATTCCTTTTTCTTTTAATTCAATCTTTTTAACAACATATTTCGTAACCGTATTGCCACGAGCACTTCTGCCTTTGATTGCAATATCTGCAAAGTCCACATCCCATTTTAATTTTTTGATGCTTCCTAACTGACGCAATAAAATGGTGACAACTTCGGCTTCTCCATTCGGGTTAGCTGAGAAATACAAAGCTTGAGAGCCTGGTTTTTCTTGGGTTAAATCGTAAAATTTATCGCGAGTAATCCCTGTTACGTTGAATCGTTTGATAAAAGATGCTCCGTTTTTGCCATCGCGATAAATCATGTTGTACACCGTACGATTATCACTTTTGTCAAATACTGCAATGTGAATGATGTCTTTCCCAATAAACTTTTTGTCATCAACTTTGGTTACCATCATTTTTCCGTCTCGTAAAAACACAATCACATCATCAATATCCGAGCAATCTGCCACATACTCGTCTTTTTTAAGCCCGGTCCCCATAAAACCTTCTTCACGATTCACATAAAGTTTGGTGTTACGCAACACCACTTTCGTAGCTTCGATGGTATCAAAACTTCTTAATTCGGTTTGACGCTCTCTGCCTTTGCCATATTTTTCTTTTAAATTTTGAAAATAATTGATGGCAAAGTCAATAATATGCTCTAAGTGAAATTTCACTTGCTCTATCTCCCCTTCCAGAGCTTCGATATTTTGTTGGGCTTTGTCAATATCGAACTTTGAAATTCTTTTGATTTTGATTTCTGTCAATCGAACAATATCCTCTTCAGTTACTGTACGTTTTAAATGTTTGATATGAGGTTTTAAACCATCATCTATGGCACGAATCACACCTTCCCAAGTTTCTTCTTCTTCAATATCGCGGTAAATTCTGTTTTCGATAAAGATGCGTTCTAAAGACAAAAAGTGCCATTTCTCCTGCAATTCATTCAACTCGATTTCTAATTCTTGGCGAAGCAAATCCACTGTTCTGGCAGTAGAAATTTTTAGCATATCTGAAACTCCAACAAATCGAGGTTTGTTGTCTTCAATCACACATCCTAAAGGTGCTAATGAAGTTTCGCATGCAGTGAATGCATACAAGGCATCAATGGTTTTATCTGGAGAAACACCTGGTGGAAGATGAATTAATATTTCTACTTCTGCAGCAGTATTGTCTTCTATTTTTTTGATTTTAATTTTTCCTTTTTCATTGGCTTTCAATATACTATCAATCAAACTTGAAGTATTGGTTGAAAAAGGAATTTGGGTAATTACCAAGGTTTGCTTGTCTAATTGCGAAATTTTTGCCCTTACACGCACCCTTCCGCCACGCATGCCATCGTTGTAATTGGAAACATCTGCAATTCCTGCCGTTGGAAAATCAGGATATAATGTAAAAGGTTTGTTTTTAAGAATTTTGATAGAAGCATCTATCAATTCTAAAAAGTTATGAGGCAATACTTTGGTGCTTAATCCTACCGCAATCCCTTCAGCTCCTTGGGCCAATAATAGTGGGAATTTTACCGGAAGGTTGATAGGTTCGTTTCTTCTGCCATCATAAGATAATTGCCATTCGGTAATTTTTGGAGAATACAATACTTCCAAACCAAACTTGCTGATTCTGGCTTCGATGTAACGAGAAGCAGCTGCACCATCACCAGTTAAAATATTTCCCCAGTTTCCTTGGGTGTCAATTAACAAATCTTTTTGTCCGATTTGTACCATAGCATCTGCAATACTTGCATCACCGTGCGGGTGGTATTGCATGGTGTGACCAACAATATTTGCAACTTTATTGTACCTACCGTCATCTAGCTCCTTCATTGAGTGCATGATTCTGCGTTGCACGGGCTTAAACCCATCTTCAATAGCAGGAACTGCACGTTCTAAAATTACATACGATGCGTAATCTAAAAACCAATCTTTATATAAACCAGTGACTTTGGTGATGGTATCCGTTTGCTCCAAATTTTCTTGGCTTTCAGGAACAAACTCCAATTGATCATCTGCAGGTATATTGGTATTGTCTTCTATCATTTTTTAATCAGACTAAGCTATTATAGTTATTTGAATTGTAATTTTTATTTAGAATATTCACTTTAAGATCACTCCACTACATCTAATTCTACTTTTAAATTGTCAATGATAAATTCTTGTCGTTCCGGAGTATTTTTACCCATGTAAAACTCAAGAAGCTTTTCAATACTCATCGCTTTGTCTAACATCACTGGGTCCAAACGCATGTCTTGCCCAATAAAATGCTTGAATTCATCCGGAGAAATTTCTCCTAAGCCTTTAAATCGGGTAATTTCAGGTTTAGGTTTTAGTTTTTCAATCGCAGCTTTACGTTCGTCTTCAGAATAACAATAAATGGTTTCTTTTTTGTTACGAACTCTAAACAAAGGAGTCTGTAAAATAAATAGATGTCCTTCTTTGATTAATTCAGGAAAAAATTGCAAAAAGAAAGTAATCAAAAGCAACCGAATGTGCATCCCATCCACATCGGCATCGGTAGCAATTACGATGTTGTTGTAACGCAAATTGCCAATATCCTCCTCAATGTCTAAAGCAGCTTGTAATAAATTAAACTCTTCGTTTTCGTAGACAATTTTTTTGGTCATACCATACGAATTCAAGGGCTTTCCTCGCAAGCTAAAAACCGCTTGGGTATTGACATCTCTTGACTTGGTAATGGAACCCGAAGCAGAATCCCCTTCGGTAATAAACAAAGTGCTTTCCAAACAACGATCGTTTTTGGCATCGGTTAAATGGACCCGACAATCGCGTAATTTTTTGTTGTGCAAACTTGCTTTTTTGGCACGCTCTTTTGCTAGTTTTCTTATTCCTGATAATTCTTTTCGCTCTCTTTCAGCTTGTAATATTTTTCGTAACAAGGCATCTGCAACTTCCGGATTTTTATGTAAAAAGTTGTCGAGTTGCTTTCCTATAAAATCTCCAATAAAGCTTCTTACGGATGGACCTTGTGGCCCAATATCTGTAGAGCCTAATTTGGTTTTGGTCTGCGATTCAAAAACAGGTTCTTCTACTTTTACGGAAATGACAGAAACAATGGATTTTCGCACATCTGAGGCTTCAAAGTTTTTGTTGTAAAAATCACGAATGGTTTTTACAACTGCTTCTCTAAAGGCATTCAAATGGGTGCCTCCTTGGGTGGTGTTTTGCCCGTTCACAAACGAATAATACTCTTCAGAATATTGTGTTTTGCTGTGGGTCAATGCCATTTCAATGTCGTCTCCAATCAAATGAATGATTGGATATACCATATCTTCTTCCGAAATATTTTCTTCCAACAAATCTTTCAATCCGTTTTCAGAAATAAATTTTTCTCCGTTGTAATAAATGGTCAACCCTGTGTTAAGATAGCAATAGTTTTTAAGCATCTTAACAATGTATTCCTGACGATATTTATAATTCTTAAAAATCGTCTCATCTGCAATAAAAGCAACTTTGGTTCCTCTGCGTTTGGTGGATTCTTGTTCGGTTTCTTCTAAAACCAAATCACCTGCACTAAACTCAGCTGCTTTTTGTTTGTTGTCTCTTACAGATTCTACTCTAAAAAAAGTGGATAACGCATTCACTGCCTTGGTTCCTACCCCATTTAATCCGACCGATTTTTTAAATGCTTTGGAGTCGTATTTTCCACCGGTATTCATTTTAGAAACCACATCCACTACTTTTCCTAACGGTATCCCTCTCCCGTAATCTCTAACAGTCACCAATTTGTCTTTTAAAGTAACTTCAATAGTCTTACCAGCTCCCATCACAAACTCATCGATGCAGTTGTCTAAGACTTCTTTCAATAATATGTAAATACCATCATCTGGTGAGGAACCATCCCCAAGCTTTCCGATATACATGCCCGGACGCATTCTGATGTGTTCTTTCCAATCAAGAGAGCGTATGTTATCTTCGTTATATTGAATTTGATCCGACATATTTTTGGGTAATTTTGGCTAATATAGTAGAAAACACAAGTAATTGCAATATGTTGATTAGAAACTTTTCAAAAGGAATTGCAAGAGATATTAACAGATCTATTTTGTAAAACCAAAAATTTCACAAAACGTTATTTTATTTGATTAGGGATTCAAAAAAATAAAAATAGTTATAAATTGCGGTTTCAATTGAAGTATAGTTATGAAAAGTCAAGATATACACCCTACTGATCCTACCGAAGAACCAATTATTGAAAACAAAATGTTGGTCATTTGGGAAGCTTTAATTCCGGTTTTCTTTTTGGTAGCCATGTTAAGTTTTAATGTGGTAAAAGGGTTTGGAGACGATGCTTTATCAGGAACCAATCAATTTATTTTAATTCTTTCTGGGGCAGTTGCAGCCATCGTTGGCTTTCGAAATAAAATATCCTATGCAGCCATGATGGAGGAAGTAGGTAAAAATATCAAATCCACCTCAGCTGCTTTGTTGATTTTATTGTTTGTTGGTGCATTATCCGGGACATGGTTGATAAGCGGCATCATTCCTGCCATGGTGTACTATGGATTAGATATTTTGAATCCAACTATTTTTTTACCAGCTTGTGTGGTAATTTGTTCGTTGATTTCTATTACTACCGGTAGTTCATGGACAACCTCTGCAACGGTTGGTATTGCATTGATCGGAATTGGAAATACACTACAAATACCTTTAGGGATGGTGGCTGGAGCCATAGTATCTGGGGCTTATTTTGGAGATAAACTTTCTCCCTTATCCGATACAACCAACTTGGCTCCAGCTATGGCAGGTACCGATTTGTTTACCCACATTCGTTACATGACCATTACTACAGTTCCGACTATTGTAATTACCATCATTTTATTTTTTATTATTGGTTTGCAACTTAACACCAATGGTTCCAGTAATGCAGCCCAAACTTTGTCAGATATCTCACAACAATTTCACATTACTCCAATTTTATTTGTAGTGCCTTTATTGGTAATATTTATGATTGTAAGAAAAACAGAACCATTAATTGCTTTGTTAGTAGGTACTTTAATGGGTGCTGTTTTTGCACTTATTTTCCAACCCCAAATTGTTGCACAAGTGGCAGGTGTTACGGAGTTAAACTTTATTGAAGCTTATAGAGGCGTAATGAAAGCCATTACTGTGCAAACCAAAATTGCAACAGAAAACGAGATTTTAGCTGATTTATTTACAGCCAAAGGAATGAGCGGCATGTTAGGAACTATTTTCTTGATATTATGTGCCATGGTTTTTGGAGGGATTATGGAAGCTATTGGTGCATTGGCAACGATTACAGCAGCTTTATTAAAATTATTTCACACTGCTTTTGGATTGTTTGCTAGTACCGTAGCTAGTTGTTTGGCCTTAAACATCACTGCTTCCGACCAGTATTTGGCTATAGTAGTTCCTGGAAAAATGTTTGCCAAAGCCTATGAAGATCAAAATTTAGCACCTGAAAATTTATCACGAACTTTAGAAGATTCTGGAACGGTAACTTCTGTATTAATTCCTTGGAATACTTGCGGTGCCTACCAAGCAGGAGTTTTGAATGTGGATACTATGGCATATTTACCCTACGCCTTTTTCAATTATTTGAGTCCGTTTGTAACTTTACTCGTTGCAGCATTAAGGATAAAAATAAAAACTTTGAGATAAATAATTATGGAAATACTAACCATAAGTATTGTTACATTTATTATTTGTTTGCTGACTTTCTTTTCAGGGTTTGGTTTAGGGACATTGTTAACCCCATTTATGATGTTGTTTTTTCCTGTAGATATCGCTATTGGACTAACAGCTGTGGTGCATCTTTTTAATAACTTGTTCAAATGGGTTTTGGTTGGTAAAAAAGCTTCTGTTAACATCATCCTAAGTTTTGGAGTTCCTGCGATAATAGCTGCAATTATAGGTTCTTGGTTGTTATTGCAATGTTCTGATTTACCAATTTTGTATACCTACCATTTGTTTGGAAAAAGTTTTGAAATAACTCCTATCAAACTAACCATTGGTTTGTTGCTTTTGCTTTTTGCATCCTTAGCTTTAATTCCAAAATTCCAATCGCTTGCATTTCCAAAAAAATGGATACCTGTAGGAGGAATTTTGAGTGGTTTTTTTGGTGGTATATCTGGAAATCAAGGTGCTTTTAGAACCGCATTTTTAATTAAAAGTGGTTTGAGTAAAGAGATGTTTATTGGAACTACTGTAGTGATTTCTACTTTGGTAGATTTTACTCGTTTAGGCATTTATAGCCAGCAAGTTCAAATAATAGATTGGCAAGCTTTCCAAATACTTATATTAACAGCAACTATCTCCGGCATTTTAGGCTCTTGGTTGGGAAATTATTGGATAAAGAAAGTTACTATAACTACCCTTCAATATGGCATTACTTGGATGCTGATGCTTCTTTCGTTTCTTTTGGCAACTGGGATATTATAGTGTTTTATTAATTTTCCTTATACTTTGATAAACAAATAGGATTTTAGTTTTGTTTTTACCAAATTTAATGGTTTATATTTGGACATATTCCAATTTAAAATTTCTATAGTAACAACACTTAAATTAATAACTATTATGAGTACAAGTAAATGTCCGTTCCATCAAGGAGCAAACACCAAAATTGAGAATAGTGTGGCAGAATGGTGGCCAAAATCACTTAATTTAGATATTTTGCATCAGCAAGACTCCAAAACCAATCCTAATGAAGAAAATTTTAATTATGCTGAGGCATTTAAAAAATTAGATTTAGAAGCAGTTAAAACTGATTTAAAAAATTTAATGACAACTAGCCAAGATTGGTGGCCTGCTGATTGGGGACATTATGGAGGATTGATGATACGAATGGCTTGGCATGCCGCAGGTACATACCGTGTAGCAGATGGAAGAGGCGGTGGAAATAATGGAAATTTGCGTTTTGCTCCTTTGAATAGCTGGCCAGACAACACCAACTTAGACAAAGCTCGTAGATTGTTATGGCCTATTAAAAAGAAATATGGAAATGCCTTGTCATGGGCTGATTTATTTATTTTAGCTGGAAACATGGCATATGAGTCGATGGGATTCAAAACTTTTGGATTTGCAGGAGGAAGAGAAGATATTTGGCACCCTGAAAAAGATATTTATTGGGGTTCAGAAAAAGAATGGTTAGATAAAAACCGCTATGCAGATGAAAATGATAGCAATTCCTTAGAAAACCCATTAGCAGCAGTACAAATGGGATTAATTTATGTGAATCCGGAAGGTGTTGGAGGAAAACCCGATCCGATAAGAACTGCTCAAGACGTGCGAACTACTTTTGCTAGAATGGCCATGAATGATGAAGAAACTGTAGCATTAACAGCAGGCGGACACACCGTTGGAAAAGCCCACGGTAATGGTGATGCTTCTTTATTAGGAGAAAACCCTGAAGGTGGTGCAATTCACGAGCAAGGATTAGGTTGGTACAATCCTAAAGGAAATGGGAATGCAGGAGATACCGTAACAAGTGGTTTAGAAGGTTCTTGGACAACCAACCCTACCAAATGGGATAATGGATATTTCTATTTATTATTTACATATGAATGGGAATTGAAGAAAAGTCCTGCTGGAGCATGGCAATGGGAACCTATCAATATCAAAGAAGAAGACAAACCAATCGATGCACACGATCCATCTAAGCGAGTGAATCCAATCATGACAGATGCAGATATGGCTTTGAAGGTAGATCCTATCTACAGAGAAATTTCGGAAAGATTTTACAAAGATCCTGCTTATTTTGATGATGTTTTTGCTAGAGCATGGTTTAAATTAACCCACAGAGATTTAGGACCAAAAAGTAGATATTTGGGGGCAGATGTGCCTACAGAAGATTTGATTTGGCAAGACCCGATTCCAACCGTTGATTATACTTTATCAGAAGCAGAAATTGCTGATTTGAAATCGAAATTACTCAACTCAGGATTAAGTAGAGCCGAATTAATCAATACTGCTTGGGATAGTGCTCGTACTTTTAGAGGCTCTGATTATAGAGGTGGAGCAAATGGGGCTAGAATCCGTTTAGCACCACAAAACCAATGGGAAGGCAATGAACCACAACGTTTGCAAAAAGTATTGTCGGTTTTACAAGGCATCCAATTAAGTTTAAGTAAAAAAGTTAGCATGGCCGACTTAATTGTGTTAGGTGGAACTGCTGCGGTGGAACAAGCTGCCAAAGATGGTGGTTTTAACATCTCAGTAACATTTACTTCTGGTCGTGGAGATGCAACCCAAGAGATGACCGATGTGGATTCATTTGCAGTATTAGAGCCATTACACGATGCTTTCCGTAACTGGTTGAAAAAAGATTATGCAGTATCTCCTGAAGAAATGATGTTAGATAAATCCCAACTTTTGGGATTAACTGCCAAAGAAATGACGGTATTAATAGGAGGTATGCGAGTGTTAGGCACCAATTATAGTGGAACCAAACACGGAGTATTTACAGATAAAGAAGGTATTTTGAGCAACGACTTTTTCGTAAACTTAACGGATATGAATTATTCTTGGAAACCAGCAGGTGAAAATCTATACCATATTGTGGACAGAAAAACCGGAACTATCAAATGGACTGCAACTAGAGTAGACTTGGTTTTTGGATCTAACTCAATTTTAAGAGCTTACGCAGAGTTTTATGCTCAGGATGACAACAAACATAAAATGGTTTCTGATTTTGTAAAAGTTTGGGGTAAAATTATGAATGCTGACCGTTTTGATTTGAACTAAAACTCAAACATATTTAAACAAAAAACTGCCTTTTAAAGGCAGTTTTTTTATGGTTATTATATTGATAGTTTTTCGTTCTTATAGAAAAACTATATTCAAAATTAATTTAAAAGTGCCTTATTTTTAAATATTAATACCATTAATTTTTAATAATTAACTTTCATTAGGTAAACTATTTATAGTTTGTAATTCAAAATAGAATACATTTTAAGAACAAAATTATTCGTTTTTCTGTTCTTATGGTTTACTTTATAAGAATTATTTCTTAGAAGAATGTAATTTATCTTCTCTACTTGCTACAATGGTGGCAACAGTAATATCACTAGTAACATTTACTACAGTTCTACACATATCTAACGGACGGTCAATAGCAAAAATTAAAGCCAAACCAGCTTCCGGAATTCCAGCCTGACCCAAAACAATTACCAACATTACCATTCCAGCACTAGGGACAGCAGCCGAACCTATAGAAGCCAAAGTTGCAGTTAATATAATCATCAATTGAATAGATAAATCTAAACTCAATCCCATTGCTTGAGCAATAAATATGGCTGCTACGGCTTGATATAAACTAGTTCCATCCATGTTTACTGTTGCTCCTAAAGGCAATACAAAACTAGCTATCTCTTCATCCACGCCAACATGATCCACTACCCTTTCCATGCTAACAGGCAAAGTTGCAGCACTACTACTGGTACTAAAAGCCAATAATTGGGCTGGTAAAATATTTTGAAACACTCTTTTTGGAGAGGTCTTTCCTAGAAATTTTATCAATAAAGGGTAAAAAATAAAAACCAAAATTGCCAAACCTAATACTACTGTAAAAGCATATACTAGCAATGCACTTAAGGTGGAATAATCTGGGATTTCTACCATCAAACTAGCCATTAATGCAAAAACTCCTATGGGTGCTGCTAGCATGATGATATCAATAATTTTCATGATAATTTCGTTCAAGCCTTTAAAAAAATCAACTACTACTCTTACTTTTTCTTCTTTTACAGAAATAATTCCGATACCTATTAAAATGACAAATAAAATTACCTGTAACATTTTAGAATTATCGGTTAAAGCACCAAAAAAATTATCCGGAACAATATCTACTAATAGCTGTAATGGACCACTTTGTTTTGTTTGGGTGGCTAGTTCAATCTTTTGGTTAGCATCCTTAGAAAAACTTTCTAATAAGGCAACTCTTGACTCTTCATTGATAAAATTGCCCGGTTGAATCACATTTGCCAAAACCAAACCAATTGTTACTGCCGAAAATGTGGTTAAAAAATACAACCCAATCGTCTTTTTACCTAAGGCAGAAACCTTTGCAATATCTTTTAAATCTGCCAAACCAACAATAATAGAAACCACAATTAACGGAACTGCTATCATTTTAAGCAAATTGATAAATATCTTCCCAAAAGGTGCAATCCAGTCGGCTACTACCCATTTAAGTTCAAAATTTTTAAATAAGAAACCAATGAATATACCTAAAATCATGGCAAGAATGATTTGGGTAGGCAACGAAATTTTTTTCATGAATTTGATTAATTAATGTTGTTTTCTAATAGATTTTATTCCAAAGAGATGCATCAAGCAACACCATGGCTGTCATAGCTTCAACAATTGGTACCGCTCTTGGAACAACGCAAGGATCATGTCGACCTTTGCCTTCTAAAATAATTTCTTCACCAGATTGGTTAATACTAGTCTGTTTTTGTAAAATGGTAGCAACAGGTTTAAAAGCTACTCGAAAATAAATATCCATTCCATTGCTAATGCCACCTTGTATGCCACCAGAGTGGTTGGTTTTGGTAGTGTCATCTGCTAAAAATAAATCGTTGTGCTCACTCCCTTTTTTGGTAGCAGAGGCAAATCCATCTCCATATTCAAAACCTTTTACGGCATTGATACTCATCATGGCATTGGCTAATTGGGCATGTAATTTTTGGTAGATAGGCTCTCCTAATCCTACCGGAACATTTTTAACCACACAAGTAATGACTCCTCCAACAGTATCGCCTTGTTTTTTTATCTCTTGGATGTATTGTTCCATTCGAATTGCCGTTTCTATATCCGGACAACGAACCAAATTTTCTTCAATTTGATCAAATTCTAATTCTTGATAAGGCTTTTCCAAAGCTATCGTTCCAACTTGTGATACAAATGTATGAATAGAAATATCTTTCAATACTTGCTTTGCTATGGCTCCAGCCAAAACCCTGCAAGCAGTTTCTCTTGCCGAGCTTCTTCCTCCTCCGGAAACATCTCTAATACCATACTTTTTTTGATAGGTAAAATCTGCATGATTTGGACGAAAGGCCTCTTGTAAGTGTTCGTAATCTGTACTCTTTTGATTTTCGTTTCTAATAATAAATCCAATTGGAGCACCCGTAGTAACCCCATGTACCATTCCGGATAAAAACTCTACAGTATCCGACTCTTTTCTTTGTGTTACAATTTTAGACTGTCCGGGTTTTCTTCGATCTAATTGACGTTGGATTTCCTTTAAATCTATAGAAATATTAGGTGGACAACCATCAATCACACCACCAATGGCAGGTCCATGTGATTCACCAAAAGTAGTTAAAGCAAAAAGTTTTCCGAAAGTGTTGGCAGACATAAATAATAAAAATATTGAAAACGAAAGTACATATTTTAGAAGGAAAATCCTCAAGGATATTCCAGTAAATCACCAATCAGTAGTAAACATTTCTGTGGAGCCTTTTCCTTCTCTCATAATTACAGGAATAGATTCAGACAAATCGACAATGGTAGATGGCACATTGTTTCCATATCCCCCATCAATTATTAAATCTACTTGATTTTGCCACTTTTCAAAAATTAATTCAGGATCGGTGGAGTATTCTACAATTTCATCCTCATCATGAATAGAAGTGGAAACAATAGGATTTCCTAAAACTTTGACAATTTCTCGGATGATATTGTTATCTGGAACACGAATACCAACTGTTTTTTTCTTTTTAAACTCTTTTGGCAATTGGTTGTTGCCCGGCAAAATAAAGGTATATGGCCCAGGAAGCAATCTTTTTAGGATTTTAAAAGTAGAAGTTTCTATTTGTTTTACATAGTCCGACATATTACTTAAGTCGTGACAGATAAAAGACAAATTAGCTTTTTCTAGTTTAATACCTTTTAATTTAGCTACTTTTTCCAATGCCTTTGAGTTGGTAATGTCGCAACCAAAACCATACACGGTATCGGTTGGATAAATAATCACACCACCTTTTTTAAGCACTTCCACTACCCTTTGAATTTCTTTAGGGTTGGGATTATCGGGATATATCTTAACAAATAAAGCCATAAAAAAACCTTCTTACACAAAGGTAAGAAGGTTTTTGTATTTTAAGTAAGTTATACTATACTTCTGCTACAACTTCGAATGGCAATTCTATAATTACCTCTCTATGTAATCGAATAGAAGCGGTAAATTTACCAACTCTTTTTACAGTACTACAAGTAACAAACTTTTTGTCGATGTCAATTCCGTTAGTAGCTAATTGCTCCACAATATCTGCATTGTTGATAGAACCAAATAATTTTTCACCACCTGCTTTTGCAGAAATTTTGATGGTCAATTGTTTTATTTGTTCTGCAACAGCTTTCGCATCATTAACAGCTTTTTGTTCTTTGTGAGCTCTTTGTTTTAAGTTTTCAGCCAACACTTTCTTTGAAGAAGGAGTAGCCAAAACTGCAAAACCTTGTGGAATCAAGAAGTTTCTTCCGTATCCTGGTTTTACTTTTACTATATCGTCCTTAAAACCTAAGTTTTGAACGTCTTGTTTTAAAATCAATTCCATAATTAAAGTCCTTTATTATTTTAATAAATCCGCTACATAAGGCATCAAAGCCAAGTGTCTCGCTCTTTTAATAGCTACCGCTACTTTTCTTTGGTATTTCAAAGATGTACCGGTTAAACGACGAGGTAAAATCTTACCTTGCTCGTTTACGAACTTTAACAAGAAATCAGGATCTTTATAATCCACATACTTGATTCCGGATTTTTTAAAACGACAATATTTTTTTTGTTTGTTAGTGTCGATGTTTAAAGGAGTTAAATAACGGATATCTCCTTCTTTTTTTCCTTTTGCTGATTGCTCTAATGTTGACATAATTCTTAAGCTTTTTGTTTCAATTTTTCTCTTCTTCTTTCAGCCCATGATACTGCGTGCTTGTCTAAGCTTACAGTTAAGAAACGCATTACACGTTCATCTCTTCTGAATTCGGTTTCAAATCCGATAATAATTTCCGGACTTCCTTCGAATTGAAACAAGTGATAAAAACCACTTTTCTTGTGTTGGATTTCGTAAGCTAATTTTTTTAAGCCCCAATCCTCTTTGGCAACCATTTTGCAACCCTTTGCGGTAAGAAAATCTTCAAATTTGCTTACTGTTTCCTTTACCTGTTGTTCAGATAAAACGGGATTCAAAATGAAAACAGTTTCATAATTGTTCATAATAACGATTTAATTTGTTAAAAATTGGGTGCAAAAATAGTGTTTTTATATATGTTAAACAAATGAATTAATTTTATTTATAAAAAAATTTAATCTAAACCATTCGTGGTTACAATTTTACTTAAAATGTATCGATACTTTGTTTAAAGGGGAGCTATATCATTTATTAACTATGAAGTTATTTGGCCTTTGCAAATTGATTTTTGATTGTTTATTAATACTCGATTGTATAAAAAAAAGTGATATTTTATTTAATTTAATAAGCATCTACATTTATTTGTAACTTAATACTTTTAAAATTTCCAATCGATTCAAAACTCTTTTTAATTTTTTGAATCGATTTTTTTGTGGTTTCTATCGAGTAATTTCTTGGAATTTTTATAAGGATTACTCTAATATATTCATTCTTTATTTTTGCAATCAAAGGCTCTTCTGGACCTAATACAGTAACCGCTAAAACATTTCGTAAGCTATTGGCAAACCACTGACTGCCATTGGTAAGGTTTTCAAAGTTTTTACCCTTTAATTGTATTTTAATAATTCTGGTAAAAGGAGGGTATAAAAATTGCTTTCTTTCAGCAATTTGATTCACATAAAAACCTTCATAATCAAAATTTTGCACCATTTGTAACACTGCATATTCTGGTTGGTAGGTTTGAATGATTACTTTGCCTCTTTCCTCCCCTCTACCGGTTCTTCCAGAAACTTGGGTAAGCAATTGAAATGCCCTTTCGATACTTCTAAAATCGGGTTGAAACAACAATTGATCTGCATGTAACACACCAACCAAACCTACATTGGAAAAATTCAATCCTTTGGCAATCATTTGGGTTCCCACCAAAATATCAGCTTCTTGTTGTTGAAATTGCTCAATAATTTTTTCAAACTGGTATTTTCCTCGAGTAGTATCTTGGTCCATTCTTACCACTCGTGTTTTTGGAAATAGCTGTAACAACTCTAATTCGATTTGTTCGGTACCAAATCCTTTGGAATTTAATTGGTTGCTATGGCAAGCATGACAATGCTGTGGTTTTGGAATGGCATATCCGCAATAATGACAACGCAATTGTTGCTTAATTTGGTGATAAGTAAGAGAAACATCACAATGGATACAATTCGGAATATGACCACAGGTTTCACATTCCATTACTGGTGCAAAACCACGTCTGTTTTGAAAAATCATCACTTGTTTCCCTTCATCTAATTCTTTCGATATAGCTTGAAGTAAATCTTTGGTAAAATGTCCGTGCATTTGCTTTTTCCGCATGGCTTCTTTTATAGATACCAACAAAATTTCAGGCATCGGATAATTTCCAAATCTAACCTTGTTGGTTACCAATCCGTATTTTCCTTCCAGTGCATGGTAATACGACTCCAAACTTGGCGTGGCTGTACCTAATAATACTTTAGCTTGGTACTGTTTTGCCAAAACCAATGCAGCATCTCGGGCATGGTATCGTGGAGCTGGATCGGTTTGTTTAAAGTTTGCTTCGTGTTCTTCATCTACTACTATTAAACCCAAATTTGTAAATGGCAAAAACAAAGCAGAACGAGCTCCCAAAACCAACGAATATTCGTTGGCTTGGTACAATAATTTATTCCAAACTTCGGTTCTTTCTTGGTTGCTAAATTTGGAATGGTACACCAACATGGTGTTGCCAAAATGCTTTTGAAGTCGTAAAACTAACTGCGTAGTTAATGCAATTTCAGGCACCAAATACAATACTTGCTTGCCTTGGTTGATTTGCTTTTGAATTAAATCAGTGTAAATTTCGGTTTTGCCCGAAGAGGTTACTGCATGTAACAACGTGATGTCTTTCTGCAAAAAACTTGCTTCAATTTCTTGAACAATCTTTTGTTGCACTTCCGTTAAATTCCAACCACTTGCTTCTTCTTCACTCCAATCTAAACGGTCTTGGGTAAGATAATAATTCTCAAGCCATTGGTTTTCAATCATTGCTTTTAAAACACCTGAAGATACCTGAGCCTTATCTAACAATTCTTTTTCTTTGATTGGTTTTTTCAAAGTAGCTTGCATTTGAAACAAATGCATCAATAATTGGTGTCTTTTAGGATGACTCTTTCCCAAATCTTGCAATACTTCATTTAATTTCTTAGGATTCTCTAAATTCCTTGCAATACGAACAAACTTTTGGGTTTTTGGTACGTATTTTTCTACCATCGATTCTTTGGTCTTGATCCAACCTTTTTGCAACATCGGATGTATTACATTCCAAACTTTCTTAATGCCTAAAATCTTGGTTGCTTGCTCCATTGAAAGCAAATTTTGGTATTGCAAGGCTTCAAAAATTAAATACTCATGGTCTGTCAACTGATCTAAGACATAATCGTTAGAAAAGTTATTCCATTCTAACAAGGTTTCCGATTCTAAAAAAAAAGTATTGGGTAAAGCTGCTTTAAAAACCTCTCCTAAACTACACAAATAGTATTTGCTAATCCACTCACAATGTTGGATTTGCTTTCCCATAATAATTGGGTGTTCATCTAAAATCAAATGAATGTTTTTGGCTTCGTACAAAACAGGAGGCTGATGGTGTTTGTGTAAACAAACTCCAGTATAAATTTTCGTTTTTCCGAATGGCACAGCTACCCGAATTCCGGGTTGTATAAATGCAAATTCTTTTTCAGAAACACGATAAGTAAAAGTAGTATCTAATGGCAGTGGTAAAACCACTTCAATATAATAGTGGGTCATCCCCTATGCTCTTTTCCAGGTTTGTGTTCTACCTATTAACGAGATACCTATGAATCCTCTTACTTTTAAGGCATCTTTTCCATCAAATTCCATAGAACATTTATAAATTTTTCCTGATTTAGGATCCATAATTTTACCACCTGAAAAACCATTTCCATCTTTATACATTCCTTCCATAATAACCATTCCTTCAATTGGTTTATTTTTATTACTTCCGGAGCATTTGTCACATAATTTCCCTTTGTCTTCTGGCAATAATAACTCTACAATTTTGCCATAATATTTACCGTTTTGCTCATAAATTTGAATGATAGATTTGGTTTTTCCGGTTTCATCATCAATAGTTTTCCATTTGCCAACCAATTGTTGTGCATTTGTAGAAAAACTAAAACCAACAATCATCAATAAAAAAAATAAACTTCTCATTTGATTACATTTAAGTTAAGGGTAAATCTTTTTTAGGTTGCAAGTTTTTTTGTTTCAAGTTATAAATGGTGGCATTTAATTCAAAGCCTGACAACAAAATCATGCAGTTGATCCAAATATAAAACATCAAAATTAAAAATGTGCCAATAGAACCATAAAGTTCGTTGTACTTAGCAAATTTTACAACATAAATTCCGAATAAATAAGAGGTAAGCACAATTAATATGGTAGTGTACACAGAACCAATATTGAAAAAAGCTTTGCTGATGTTCATTCTTATTCCGTATTTGAACAAAATAGAAACTGTAATTAAAATCATTAATACGACCAATGCTACCCTTCCTATTTGTAAAAATGATATTTTTTGATGCAAAGTATCAGGTATGTCAATCGACTGAATTAACACCTCAAAAACAATAATTATGGCAACTGTAAACAATAACAATAACGATAACACTATGGAAATTCCTAAAGCCCAAAGATATTGACGAATAAATCCTCTGGAATTGGTGATGTGATAGGAAGATTCGAAACCTCCTAAAATAGCATTCACCCCATTGGTCATTAAAAAAACCGACAAAATTACTCCTGAGGATAATAAGCCTTTGTAGCTATTGTTCAAAATATCTAACAAAATAGATTGTATGGCATCAAAGGTGGTTGGAGGGACACTATTTTCGATAAAAGCCATAAAATCAGACTGAAAATCGTCAATTGGAATGTATGGAATTAGGTTAAGAATGAATAATGCAAATGGAAATAAGGCCATAAAAAAGCTAAATGCAATAGCACTTGCTCTGTATGAAAATGCACCTTTTACAATTCCGGTAATATACAATTCCAATAATTCATACAATGATAAACCTTGTAACCAAGGTAATTGAATGGACTTTACCAAGCCAATCAATTGCTTAACTATCGGAATTTTATACAAGAAAGACACGTTAAATGGCTTTTAAACTCAAATCCATATTGTACACAGAATGGGTTAAACTTCCAGAAGAAATATAATTTACCCCACATAAAGCATATTCTCGAATGGTTTTTTCGTTGATGTTTCCAGATGACTCTGTTGCACATTGATTGCCAATTATTTGCAACGCTTTTCGAGTTGTTTCGTAATCAAAATTATCTAACAATATTCGAAACACACCACCAGCATCTAATATTTGCTGTACTTCTGATAAATTTCTGGCTTCAACAATAATTTTTAAGTCTAGCTGATTATCATTCAAATATGCTTTGGTTTTGGTAATGGCTTTGGAAATTCCTCCACAAAAGTCAATATGATTGTCTTTTAACATGATCATGTCATACAATGCAAATCGATGATTTTCTCCTCCACCAATTTTTACAGCCCATTTTTCTGCTGCTCTAAAATTTGGCGTGGTTTTACGAGTATCTAAAATTTTACACGAAGTTCCCTTTAACAACTGCACATATTGATTGGTTTTGGTAGCTATGGCACTCATTCGTTGCATAGAATTTAATACTAAACGTTCTGCCTTTAAAATAGATTGGGAGGAACCTTCTACTGTAAAAACAACATTGCCGTAAGTCACTAATGTACCATCCGGGATTAAAACTTCTAGTTTTAAACCCGAATCTACTCTCTCAAAAATCATCTTAGCAAAATCAACTCCGGCAATGATTCCTTGGTCTTTTACCAATAATTTTGCTTTTCCAATAGCATCCTTTGGTACACATGCCAAGCTAGAATAATCTCCGGGACCAATATCTTCTGCCAAAGCAGTATCTATTATTTGTAACAGTGCTTGTTTAAAAGCTTCGGGTGAAATCATTTATTTTTTATTTTTCACTATTTTACCAGTATTGATTTTGAATAAAGTGTATACCGGACAAAAACTCATAAACGATGTAGCTATCATGCTAATACTAATAACCAATAAGATTAAGTTACCTGTTAAACTTTCAAATGGTTCTGATAAAAATAACAACAACATAATGATGCCTAACATAATTCGAATAAATCGATCGGCATTGCCAACGTTTTTTTGCATGGTGATTGTTTTTAAGGTTAGTGGATACTAAAATAGTAAAATTTTAATAGGCCAACAAGTCAAACAAACTTTGTTGTAACCTGTTTTTTGCTAAAAACTGATCCTCTAATGCTTTAAAAAACGGAATTGGGGTTTCTAAACTCCCCACTCTTACTACTGGTGCATCTAAATACTCGAAACACTCTTCCATAATGGTAGCAGCAATGTCGCTAGCAATACTTCCAAACAAAGTATCTTCCACCAATACCAAAACTTTTCCAGTTTTTTGAACCGACTGTTTGATGGCATCCCAATCCATTGGCTGTAAAGTCCTCAAATCTAATAAATCCGCTTGAATGGATGGATTGTCTTCTAACACTTCCAAACTCCAATGCACACCTGAACCAAAAGTAATGATGGAAACTTGACTTCCTTCTTTGATTAAAGAAGCTTTTCCGAATGGTAAAGTATAGTAATCTTTTGGTACTTCTTGATAAACACTTCTGTACAATGCTTTGTGTTCAAAAAACATGACCGGATTTGGGTCTTGAAAAGCTGTGTTTAACAAGCCTTTGGCATCGTATGGAAAAGCTGGATACACTACCTTTAATCCTGGAGTTTTGGTAAACCAAGCTTCGTTGGTTTGCGAGTGAAATGGCCCAGCTTGTACACCTGCTCCAGCGGGCATTCGGATTACCACATCGGCATTTTGAAGCCATCTGTAATGTACTTTTGCTAAATAGTTTACAATTGGGTTGAATCCGGTAGAAACAAAATCGGCAAATTGCATTTCTACCATGGCTTTCATTTGGTTGATAGAAAGTCCCATTCCGGCAGAAACAATAATACTTTCACAAATTGGGGTATTTCTTACGCGTGCTTTACCAAATTTTTCTAAAAAACCTTCTGTGATTTTAAATGCACCTCCGTATTCCGCAATATCTTGTCCCATTAAAACCAATTCCGGATATCGCTCCATCGATTGTGCTAATGCCTGCTGAATGGCATCGATAAATCGAATATTTTCAGTTACTTCAGATGAGGTATAATTTTGATATTCATAATTTTGATACACATCATTTAACTCTTCTGTTAAATCAGCTTTTATGGCTGGTTCTTCTGATGTTTTTTGCCAGTGTTCGTCAATTTCTGCTTTAATAGTTTGGTAAATTTTGTCTTTTTCAGACTCTTGTAACACTGAAGTTCGCAACAAAAAATCTTCATAATTCTTTACCGGATCTTTGGCAGCCCATTGTTCTATTAATTCTTTCGGAACATATTTAGTGCCACTCGCCTCTTCATGGCCACGCATTCTAAAAGTCAACATTTCCAATAAGATAGGTCTAGGGTTTACTTCCATCGAAGCTTTTAAAGATTGGATGGTATCAAAAACTTCTGATAAATTATTACCATCTATTTGCATAGCCTCCATGCCATAACCAATACCTTTGTCTACCAAGTTTTTACAATTGTATTGTTCGTTGGTTGGAGTAGACAATCCATAGCCATTGTTTTCAACAATAAATAATACGGGTAAATTCCAAACCGAAGCCACATTCAATGCTTCGTGAAAATCACCTTCGCTTGTGGCTCCTTCTCCAGTAAATACTGCGGTTACTTTTTTCTCTCCTCTGAGTTGATGGGCTAATGCAATACCATCTGCTACTCCCAACTGTGGACCAAGGTGAGAAATCATCCCGATGATTTTGTATTCTTGGGTTCCAAAGTGAAAACTTCGATCTCTTCCTTTAGTAAAACCATTGGCTTTGCCTTGCCATTGCGAAAACAAACGATAAAGTGGAATTTCACGTGTAGTAAAAACCCCTAAATTCCGGTGCATTGGCAAAATATATTCGTCTTTGTCTAAAGCAGCTGTTAAGCCTACAGAAATTGCTTCTTGTCCAATTCCGGAAAACCATTTAGAAACCTTGCCTTGACGAAGCAAAATCAACATTTTTTCTTCAATCAATCTGGGTTTTAATATTTGTTGATATAATTTTATTAACGTCTCGTTTGTTAAATTTTTTCTATCAAAATTCATGTTATGGAAAATTTGGTACAAATATAGCATTAGTACTTACTTTTAAATGAAATTTACTTTTCATATTTAATACTTTTCAAAATAGTTAGTGCCAAAAAATAGAACTCAATTTGAATCTAATCAAAGTTTAAGATTTTTAAATACTCAAAATCAATTATATTCTAGCTTGAATTTAAATGATTAGGTCTTTTTAAATGACAGAAGTAAATTGAATAATTTTGATCAGAGCATTAAAATAATTACAAACCATAACTATTTAACAGAAATTTCAAAGAATAATTTATTAAAAAAAAGTGTGCCTTTTTAAAAACAATTTCAAAATAATTGGGAAATAAAGTCAAGTTTAAATTTAAAACTAAAATCAATCATATTATCAAAAAGGAAAGAGCAAAAATTTTTATTTTGAATTTTCTTAAAAACAAGTAACTTCGTATTCTAGTTTATAATCAAGTAACATGCAAAAAATTCCTAGTGTTGACTTGCGTGATTTCCTATCGGAGGATCCGGTACGCAAACAAAAATTTGTAAATGAAATCGGAACTGCTTATTCAGAAATTGGTTTTGTAGCTTTAAAAGGCCACTTTTTAGATGACCAATTGGTAGAAGAATTGTACGCTGAAGTACGGAACTTTTTTAATTTACCCTTAGAGACCAAGGAAAAATATGAAATTCCTGGAATTGGTGGACAAAGAGGTTATGTTTCTTTTGGTAAGGAGCATGCTAAAGGGAGATCAGCAGGAGATTTGAAAGAATTTTGGCACTTTGGTCAGTATGTTTCAAAAGGCTCTAAATGGGCTAACGAATACCCAGACAATGTAACTGTGGAAGAACTTCCACGATTTAATGTGGTAGGAGAAAAAGCCTACAAAATGTTAGAGAAAACAGGTGTTTATGTGTTAAGAGCATTGGCTTTGTATGTTGGTTTAGATGAGTTTTATTTTGACCAATATATTAAAGACGGAAATAGTATTTTAAGACCTATTCACTACCCTCCTATTACAGAAGAACCTAATGATGCCGTGAGAGCTGCTGCACATGGTGATATCAATTTGATCACACTTTTGATGGGAGCTCAAGGAAAAGGCTTGCAAGTCCAAAACCATAACGGAGAATGGATTGATGCCATTGCAGAAGCAGATGAATTGATGATAAATGTAGGAGACATGTTATCGCGTCATACCAACAACAAACTAAAATCAACCATCCACCAAGTAGTAAACCCTCCAAGAGAATTGTGGGGAACTTCAAGATATTCTATTCCATTTTTTATGCACCCAATTAGTGACATGAAGTTAAATTGCCTGCCAAGTTGTTTTGATGAAAACCATCCAAAATTATATGATGATATTACTGCTGGGGAGTTTTTAAACGAGCGATTGATAGAACTAGGCTTGGTTAAAAAATAATGACAATATTTAAATCAAAAAAGCATTGAGAGGTTCCTCTTATTGCCTTTTCTATACCAGTACATGGACTTACAAGATCAATTGAAAAAACTTTTTCCAAACCATCAGCCTTCTGAAGAAATAGAGCCATTGCAAGAAAAAGAATCTTCCTTGTTTCTGCAAAAAGAACCTTTGTTGTGTAAATACGAAAAACGGAAAGGCAAAGCCACAACCATTATAGAGGGTTATTTGGGGACACCAGAAGACTTTAAAATGCTTACAAAAAGCATTCAGAAGAGATTTAATATTGGAGGATCTGTTAAAGAAGATTGCATTATTTTACAGGGAGATTATCGAGATAAAATCATGGTATTTTTACAAGAAATGGGTTTTAAAACCAAAAGAGTTGGAGGATAATTATGGCTGCCATTCAACCTTTTAAAGCATACAAACCAACTTCTGATAAAATTGCATTGGTTTCATGTAGAGCTTATGACGATTATGAAGCTGGAGAATTAGGAGCTATTTTGGCTTACAATCCATTTAGTTTTTTACATGTGTTGCATCCTGCTTACTTGAATATGCAAAAAAATACACATGCTAAGAGGTTTACTGCGGTTCATCACCAGTTTTTAGATTTTGTGGAAAACCATATTTTAGAGCAAGAAAACACAGAGGTAATGTACTTGTATGAAATTCAAACTCCTACCAACTCTTTTACCGGGATTGTTGCTGCCATAGCTTTAGCCGACTATTTGCAAGGTAACATTTTAAAACATGAAAATACTTTGGAATATAGAGTGGATTTGTTTGAAGAATTTTTAGAACATGCCAAAATCAACTCGGAGCCAGTTTTACTTATTTATCCGGACCAAACTGAAATCAGAACTTGGATAGAACTGCAAAAACAAACTTCTCCAAACTTAGAATTCTCCACTACCAATTGGGAAAAACATCGGTTATGGAAAATTGAAACCATTCGCGAATTAGAATGGTTAGAAAATTATTTTGCAGAAATTCCACAATTGTATATAGCAGATGGGCACCATCGGATGGAATCGACTGCACAACATTATTTACGTCATCCGGATGGGGTAAAAAACCAATATGGCATGGCTTTTTTAATTGCAGAAAGTCAGGTAAAAATTCATTCCTTTTATCGATTATTACATAGCATTACAGAGGAACAAATGATAGAAATGTGGAAACAAATTCCTTTACATTATCGCGAGATACATTCTTCTAAAGAAATCATATATCCAAAACAAAAAGGACAAGTGGTGTATTATGACAACCATGAGTTTCACTTATTAGAAAGTAAAAAGGAATTATCCTCTACTTTTGATATCAATGATTTGGATAGCCAACAATTATTAAAAAATATACTGCAACCAGTTTTACAAATGCACGATTTAAGAAATGATGATCGCATTGATTATTTCCCAGGAAATAAATCCTTTGAATCCTGTTTGTCACTTTTGCAAAACAAGACTTACCAGATAGCTTTTATTTTATATCCAAACAACATCAACGACATGATAGCAGTAGCCAATGCGAACGAAATCATGCCACCAAAAAGCACCTATATCGAACCAAAATTTAGAAGTGGATTGATTGTTTATCCTTATTTTGATTAATTATGTCTGTCGCAAACAATTTAAACCAAATTAAAAAACAACTTCCTGAAAATGTGACTTTAGTTGCTGTTTCTAAAACCAAACCTTTGTCAGATTTAATGCAAGCATACAAGGCTGGTCAACGTGTATTTGGAGAAAATAAAATCCAAGAAATGACCGAAAAGTGGGAGCAAATGCCAAAAGACATCCAATGGCATATGATTGGTCATGTACAAAGCAATAAAGTGAAATACATGGCACCATATGTGGCATTAATTCACGGAGTAGATAGTTGGAAGCTTTTGGTAGAAATTAATAAGCAAGCAGCTAAAAATAACCGTGTCATTTCGTGTTTGTTGCAAATTCATATTGCTACAGAAGAAACCAAATTCGGACTCAATGAAGAGGAATTACATGAAATTATGCAACATCCAGAATTAGAAAAATTAGCCAACATTCGCATCCAAGGTTTGATGGGAATGGCTACATTTACAGAGGAGGAAGCCAAATTAAAAATCGAATTTCATTACTTAAATGAATTGTTTATTAAATATAAAAGCATTCAAAAAAGCAACCTCGATTTTCAAACCTTATCTATGGGAATGAGTGGTGATTATGAAATTGCCATATCGTGCGGAAGCAATATGGTAAGAATTGGAAGTAGTATTTTTGGATTTAGAAGTTGACATTGATGTTGACATTGAAAAATTCAAACTATAAAAAGAGTATTTCACTATAAAAATTTAAAAATTACCCATTGGGGTTTGGGGGCTCATGTACGCAATCATCGATATAGAAACAACCGGAGGTAAATTTGATGAAGAAGGCATCACAGAGATTGCTATTTACAAATTTGATGGGCATGTAGTGGTAGATCAATTCATCAGTTTGATCAATCCGGAGAAGCCGATACAGCCATTTGTTGTAAAACTTACAGGCATTAATAGTGCCATGTTGCGAAGTGCTCCAAAGTTTTACGAAGTTGCCAAGCGAATAATTGAAATTACTGAGGATTGCACTTTTGTAGCACATAATGTGGGGTTTGATTACAGAGTGGTACAAAAAGAGTTCCAAAGGTTGGGTTATTCCTTTAAAAGAAATACCTTATGCACTGTTGAACTTTCCAGAAAGTTAATTCCAGGAATGGAATCATACAGTTTAGGAAAGTTGGTAAGATCATTGGGAATACCAATTGCAGACAGGCATCGTGCTTCGGGGGATGCCATGGCAACGGTAAAACTTTTTCAATTATTATTGAGAAAAGATGTCGAAAAAAACATTGTTACTTCTTTGGTAAAATCTACGCAAGCCAAAGGTTTGTCACCAAAATTGTTAGATATTGTTGAAAGCTTACCTGAAAAAGTTGGTGTGTATTACATACATAATGAAAAAGGAGATGTTGTTTACATTGGAAAAAGTAAAAACATTAAGAAAAGAATCAACCAGCATTTTACCGGAACTTCCAGAAAAGCAAAAAAAATGCAATTAGAAGTATACACTGTAACCTTCGAACTTACCGGAAATGAACTAATTGCGTTGCTTAAGGAAAGTCAGGAAATTAAAATTAACAAACCCATTTACAATGTAAAACAACGAAAAAGTATTTTACCTTGGAGGTTATATTTAGTAAAAACATCGGAGGGTTACGATGCGTTACGATTGTTAAAAGCAGATGGCAGAAGAAAAGAAATCACCTCTTTTGGATCATTCCAAGAAGGGAAAAATGCACTATTTCGAATTACAGAACAATACCAATTGTGCCAAAAAATCAACGGTTTATATGAAACAAACGAAGCTTGTTTTTCTTATAAAATCAAACAATGTTTAGGAGCTTGCGTTTCTAAAGAAGAAAAAGAAACATACAATGCTCGAGTAGAACAATTTTTAGAGAAAAATGAATTCACCCATCAAAACATGGTGATTATTGACAAAGGAAAGACCATTGAAGAAAAATCAGCTGTTTTGATAGAAAATGGTATTTACAAAGGCTACACTTTTTTTGATTTAAATTACCAAATCAATAAAATAGAAGTTTTGCAAAATATCTTGATTCCGATGCAACACAACCATGATACCAAAGCGATTATCCAACAATATATTAGAAAAAACAAGCACCTCAAAATCATCAGATTTTAAGGTTCTTGCCATACAAAAAACAAACTACAACTATATTGGAATATCTATAATTAACTTAGCAATCTCAGGTTCTGCTTGAACGTGTGCTTGGTTAGCTCTACCGCTTGGATCGGTGTTTTCCTGCCATTTCGGAATCCATTTTCTAACGGTTTCTGCAGCACTCTTTTGAGGAAAATGTTTGTGAAAAATAGTGCGGTAATAAAACGCCTCTTTGGTTGCTGGAGTATTGTAAGGAAACAATTCTGTGGCTTTGGCAAAAGCTTCATCGCTTACTTGCGAGGTGCCATATGCAATTAAGGTGTCAATCCAGTTATACCCTACCCCATCAGAAAATTGTTCTTTTTGTCTCCACAGAACTTCCGCAGGCAAATATGGTTGCTCTGGAGTATCAAACGCTTTTCTTAAAATATATTTTTCTACACCATTATAAGTTTGAGGCATTTTTTCTTCTGGTTGAATGGTGATAGCTAAATCCAAAAACTTTTTGTCTAAAAATGGTACTCTTGCCTCTAAACCATGAGCCATGGTTGATTTGTCGGCTCTCAACAAATCGGCAGTATGTAATTTCTGTACTCTTTCGATGGTTTCTTTTTGAAAATCAGCTACCGATGGAGCGTTTCTAAAATATAAGTAACCTCCAAAAATTTCATCTGCTCCCTCTCCGGATAAAACTACTTTAATTCCCATTTCTGTAATAAATTTCGACAAGAAATACATTGGTGTACTTGCTCTAATAGAAGTGACATCATAAGTTTCTAAATGCCAAATCAATTTTTCTAGGATTTCAATGCCTTGCTCTATAGTAAAGTGAATTTCGTGGTGTTTGGTTCCTAAAAATTCCGCTACTTTTCGAGCTGCTTTGGCATCTGGTGCATCAGAATCTAAACCAATAGAAAAAGAATGTAATGTTTCACCTCTTTCTTTCATCAGTCTTACTGCAATAGAAGAAGTTAAAGAGGAATCTAACCCACCAGAAAGCAATACACCAATTGGCACATCGCTCATTAATCTTTTATCCACTGCTTGAGTTAAAGTTTCTCGAATAGTTAGGTAATCTACTAGTTTTATTGCTTCTGAAGCATCTTCCCAAATTGGTTGATAGTACTTTACAAATCCAGTTTCAGGTGTATAATAATGTCCAGGTGGAAACGTAGAAAAAGTTTTGCATTGGTCTGCCAAAGCTTTCATTTCCGAGGCAAAATAAATTCTGCCTCTTTCATCTATGCCATAATATAACGGTTTCACACCTAACGGATCACGACCAGCAATATAATGATCCCCATCAATTACCACAAAAGCAAAAATACCATCTAAGTGATTGCAAAAATCGTCACCAAATTCTTCATATAAATGTACAATGACTTCAGAATCGGAAGTGGTTCTAAAAGTATGGTGTTTTAATATTCCATCTCTTAACTTTTTGTGGTTGTAAATTTCTCCGTTATGCACCATCCAAGCAGCAGAGGTACCTTGAATTGGTTGCTTACCTGTATGTAAATCCACTATAGAAAGTCTTTCATGTGATAAAAAATGCCCTTTTTCTGTAATATGAATATCTCTTTCGTCTGGGCCACGGTGACTCATTCTTGCCGATAGTTCACGAACCAATGCTTCTTCTTTCCCTTGTCCGATTATTGCTAAAAATCCGCACATAATAATGTTGTTTTAATGTTCAAGCAAAAATGGCTATATTTATGTTATAATTTATAATAATTACAATTATTAATTTAAAAAATAAACTTTAAATTATTATTTTATTATTATCATTAATTTATCTGTTTCAAATGTTTATTGTTGAATTAAAAATTTCAATTTTACATGTAGGCCTTTTTGTAACTTCTTTAGATCAAATTGTGACATTATACCTAATCCTATATATTTGCAAACCTTAATCAACTTGTTCATGAAACAATTAAAAAAGCGTTGGGGTGTATCCTCAAACGTTCAACTAGCTATCATATTTATAGTATTTGCAATCACTGGTTCTGCTTCTACCCTATTAACCAAACCTTTGTTGTATATTTTTGGCGTGTCATATAATAATACATCCTTATTTTTGTTTATTCTTTTAAAAATATTGCTTTTGTTCCCAGCATACCAAGTCTTGTTGATTGTCATTGGTTCAATTTTAGGCCAACATACTTTTTTTTGGAACTTTGAAAAAAAGATGTTGCAACGTTTAAAGCTAGGAAAATTGGCTATTTGGATTGAAAATATATTTGGTTGGAACCAAAAAGAATAGTTAATTAAATAAATATTCAAAAATCTTATCATTTTTATTTTTTAATAGTTCACATTTCATTTTTTATAGTTCATTAAAATCAAAAACTAGCTTTTCACTTGTAGGAAATATGTTGAATGATTATATTGCCTCATCAATTTAAAATTTGTGCAAGTACTCCAAACTCCCATAGAATTTTTAAAAGGAGTCGGTCCTAACCGAGGTGCTTTGCTTCGTAATGAGCTTCAAATTCATACCTACAAAGATTTATTACACTTATTTCCTAACCGTTACATCGATAGAACCAAATTTTACCAAATTCATGAGTTGTTAGATAGTCAGTCTGAAATTCAAATTATTGGAAAAATCATCCATCTTAAAGTTGTGGAACAAAAGAGAGGCAAACGATTGGTTGCAACCTTTACAGACGGAACAGGAAACATGGAATTGGTTTGGTTTCAGCACTACAAATGGATTCAAGATTGTTTGCAACTTAATATCCCTTATGTAGCCTTTGGAAAAATCACGAAATTTGGTTCGGTTTTTAATATGGCCCATCCTGATTTAGAGTTATTGGAGGAATATCAAAAAAGCATTCGAGGTGCCATGCAAGCGGTATATCCTTCTACTGAAAAATTAGCCAAAAAAAACATCTCTAGCAAAACCATTCAAAAGTTGGTTCAGCAAGTATTTATCGAAACTTCTGGAAATTTTGAAGAAACACTTTCGAAAGGCATATTAGATGAAATGAAAATGATTTCTAAAAAAGAAGCCTTGTTTTATATTCATTTACCAAAAAGTCAGGAAACATTAGCACAAGCCAAATTTCGTTTAAAATTAGAAGAACTGTTTTTCATACAGCTACTCTTAATCTCTAAAAATTTAATCAGAAAGCACAAAATTAAAGGATTGCCATTTGAACAAGTTGGTAATTATTTTCAAGATTTTTACCATCACCACTTGCCTTTTCAGCTTACCAATGCCCAAAAAAAGGTAGTAAAAGAGATTAGAAATGACCTTGGCTCGGGAGCTCAAATGAATCGTTTGTTACAAGGTGATGTAGGTTCCGGAAAAACCATGGTTGCTTATTTAATTATGTTGTTGGCAAAAGACAATCAGTACCAAAGTTGTTTGATGGCTCCAACTGAAATATTGGCCCAACAGCATTTTAGCAGTTTACAGACGTTAGCAACAAGTGTAGGTTTAAAAATTGCTTTGTTAACTGGCTCTACTAAAAACAAGGATCGAGCAGAAATTCACCAAGCTCTACAAGAAGGCATTTTAGATATTTTGATTGGCACACATGCCATTATTGAAGACATAGTACAATTTAAAAATTTAGGATTGGCAATTGTAGATGAGCAACATCGATTTGGGGTAAAACAAAGGGCCAAATTGTGGAAGAAAAACCATACTCCTCCGCATGTTTTGGTAATGACAGCCACTCCTATTCCGCGAACTTTAGCAATGAGTTTATACGGTGACTTGGATATTTCTGTGATTGATGAATTGCCACCCGGCAGAAAACCCATACAAACAGTTCACAGAACCGATTCCCACAGATTAGCAGTTTGGAAGTTTTTAAAAGATGAAATTGCCAAGGGCAGACAAGTATATATCGTTTATCCATTAATTCAAGAATCAGAGAAATTAGATTTAAAAGATTTGATAGATGGTTACGAAAGTATATCACGAGATTTTCCATTGCCTCATTATGCAGTTTCTATTGTGCATGGCAAAATGAAGCCCCAAGATAAAGATGCCGAAATGCAACGATTTGCCAAAGGAGAAACCAATATTATGGTAGCTACTACCGTAATTGAAGTTGGGGTGAACGTACCAAATGCAAGTGTTATGGTTATTGAAAATGCAGAACGCTTTGGGTTGTCACAATTACACCAATTAAGAGGTAGAGTTGGCAGAGGTGCAGACCAAAGTTATTGCATTTTAATGACCAATCATGCCTTAAGTGAAGAAGCAAAAACACGATTAGAAACCATGTGCAGAACCAATGATGGTTTTGAAATAGCAGAAGTCGATTTAAAATTACGTGGACCAGGTGACATTATGGGAACCCAACAAAGTGGCATATTGCAATTACAAATTGCAGATTTAGTAAAAGATAGAGACTTATTGCCCATTGCACGAAATATGGCATTTCAAATCTTAAAGAAAGATCCTTCCTTGCAATTGCTTGAACATCAATCATTGAAAAAAGTTTTTATTGAAATGAGCCAAAAGAAAAATATTTGGAATTTTATTTCTTAAAATTGACTTAAAAAGTAATTTCTTTTTGGTGTTTAGATTTCCTGAATTCATCTCCAAAGCCTATCTTTGCAAGCAAATTTTTATAATTCATTAGCACACCCAAACAATCAAATATTCGAATGAAAATATCTTATCAGTGGTTAAAGCAGTTTTTAAAAATAGAAGAAACTCCCGAACAATTAGCGGAAATTCTTACCGATTTAGGGTTAGAAGTTGAAGCGGTAGAGCCTTTTGAAAACATCAAAGGTGGTTTGGCTGGAGTGGTGGTTGGAGAAGTTTTGACTTGCGAAAAACATCCAAATGCAGATAAATTAAAAATCACCACTGTAAATATTGGTTCGCAAGTAGTTTCAATTGTTTGTGGTGCAGCCAATGTGGCCAAAGGTCAAAAAGTTCCGGTGGCAACTATCGGAACAACTTTGTTCCCTTCAGAAGGAGATGCTTTTAAAATAAATAAAGGAAAAATAAGAGGCGAAGAAAGCCATGGAATGATTTGTGCAGAAGATGAGTTAGGTATTGGAAAAGACCATAGTGGCATTATGGTGCTAGATGCAAAATGGCAAGCCGGTACTCCTATGAGTGAAGTTTTACAAATATATACCGATCAAGTTTTTGAGATTGGATTAACTCCAAATAGAGCAGATGCCATGAGTCATTTTGGGGTTGCAAGAGACCTAAGAGCTGGCTTGATGCAACAACAAAAAAAGAACTTAGAATTGATGTCGCCTTCGGTTGCTGAATATTGTTTGGATAAACGAATATTTAAAATTGATGTAGATGTAGAAAGAACCGATTTGGCTCCGAGGTATTGCGGAGTAACCATTTCTAATATTGAAGTAAAACCCTCACCAGAATGGTTGCAAAATCGTTTAAAAGCTATCGGGTTATCTCCTATCAATAATATTGTAGATGCAACCAATTATGTTTTACATGAATTAGGACAACCCTTGCATGCTTTTGATGCTTCTAAAATTCAAGGAAAAATTAGGGTTAAAACCTTAACTACTGGAAATAAGTTTGTTACCTTAGATGGAATTGAAAGAGTTTTACATGAAGATGACTTAATGATTTGCGACGATAAAAATCCATTGTGCATAGCAGGAGTTTATGGTGGTTTAGATTCTGGTGTGAATGATAAAACAACTGCAATATTTTTAGAGAGTGCTTATTTTAATCCGGTTTCTATTCGAAAAACTGCGAAACGACATGGATTAAATACTGATGCTTCTTTCAGATTTGAAAGAGGTATAGACCCAAGTATTACGGAATATGCATTAAAAAGAGCATGCTTGTTGATCAAAGAAATTTCAGGAGGGGAAATTACTTCAGATATCATAGAAGTATATCCAAAAAAGATTGAAGATTATACATTATTGCTAAATTTAGAAAAAGTTAATCAATTAATCGGAGAGGAAATTCCAAAAGAAGAAATTAAGAAAATATTGGTTTCTTTAGATATTAAAATCAACTCAATATCAGATTCTTTTCTTGGTTTGGTAATTCCTGCTTATCGTGTTGATGTACAAAGAGAGGTAGATGTGATTGAAGAGATACTTCGTGTGTATGGTTACAACAAAATAGGATTCAGTAATAAATTAAATGCTTCCATGTTTAATAGTCCAAAAACAGAGGACTACAAAATTCAAAACTTAGTTGGCAATCAATTGAACTCTCTCGGATTTCACGAAATGATGAACAATTCATTACGCGACGAAGTGGAGTCATCCATTTCTTCTCAAATTGAAGACAAAGAATTTGTTCGCATTTTAAATCCGTTAAGCCAAGATTTAGGTGTAATGCGTCAAACTTTACTGGCATCGGCTTTAGAGGTGGTTAATCACAACATTAATCGCAAAAACAGCGATTTAAAATTGTATGAGTTCGGAAAATCTTACCATAAAAAATTAGGGGGTTACGAAGAACACAAACATTTAAGTTTGGTAATGACAGGTGCAATAGGAAACGAAAATTGGAACCTAGCCAATAAAGAAGTCTCTTTTTTTGATTTAAAAGGAACCATAGACCAAATATTGCAACGTCTTGGTATTGCCGTTACTTCGGTGGAGCCAGCAACTTTAGATGTCTTTGCAGAAGGAATTAATTATATGATTGGTCAAGATGCATTGGTTCAATTTGGTTTGTTAAAAAAATCTGTGTTGAAAAAACTGGATGTAAAGCAAGCTGTTTTGTATGCTGACTTTGCTTGGGGAACTTTATTAAAAAAAATAAACACCCAAATCAAATTTCAAGAAATTCCAAAATTTCCTGCTGTTAGAAGAGATTTGGCTTTATTGGTTTCTAACACAACGCAATACCAACAACTACATCAATTGGCATTTGCAACCGAGAAAAGATTATTAAAGCAAGTAGCTTTGTTTGATGTGTATGAAGGAAAAAATTTACCCGAAGGTAAAAAATCATATGCCCTAAGCTTTCAATTACAAGATGAGGAAAAAACCTTGACAGATGAGCAAATTGAAAAATCGATGGAAAAGATTTTAAAAGCTTATGAAAGAGAACTTTCTGTAACGTTGCGATAAATCCTTTGATGTTATTCTATAAAAAAAGGGTGCGATCAAATTCGTACCCTTTTTTATTTTTTATTGTTAGCTATTCACTTTGTGTTTTCCAATGAAATTCAATTTCCCTTTCAATATCTGGGTGTAAACTAAAATGCACCGGACAAGTTTTAGCTGTATTTTCTAAAATAGTTTGAATTTTTTTGGTCAATTCACTTATTTTCATCTGAAAAACTACCTGAATTTTTCCAATTCGTCTGGGATCAGATGCCATAATTTTAGTTACTTCTGCTGTAGACCCATTGATGGAAATCTGCATATCAATTGCTTTAATCCCCATCACGGTTAACATGCAAGTTGCTAAAGAGTTCGCCACCATATCTGTAGGTGAAAATTGACTTCCTAAACCGTGATTATCTAACGGAGCATCTGTTAAAATGGTTGCTCCCGATGCCAAATGTGTCGACTCAGTGCGTAAATTTCCAAGATATTTAATAGTGGAAGTTGCCATATTAATTTAATACTTGAATTTGGTAATTAGGTAGGTATTGCAACAAATACACTCCATGATTGGTAAAGCCATTGGCATCATTTTTTTCGTACCAAAATTTATTTTCCACTTGTTGGGTCTTGGATTTTAAAGATTCCAAAAATGGTTTTTCTTCCAAACTTCTTTGTAAAACGTCTATGTTTACATCAAAACCACGCATGGCAAATGGCGTTGGAAACATTTTGTATAAAGATTTAAATTTCTTTTCAAAATCTTTAATATCCTCTGCATCTACATTTTTAACAACTGATGGAAAAATCACTTGGTGTTTGATGATTCGAGAAAAAACATCATCTGAAACAATGGTTTCATTGTATTCCATCATGGCAAAAACTATTTCAAATCCTTCACTTTTTAAAACAGTCAATGCGTCAATAATACTTAATAATAAATTGGTATTGGCTGCGTCTAAAATAAGTGCATTGTTTTTTCCTTTTACCATTTTACTTCGAATATCTTCGATGTTTACCACATTTTTCTCATTTGCCTTTAACATACCTACTTTTGGATAAATTTTTTGCAAATAATTACTGCTAAATTGCTTTTTAGCATCAATCACTGCAACTTGGTTGGAAGTTTTGGTTTGCAAGTAATCGAGTAATGTTTTTTTCTGTTCCGAACCTCCTGGCATTGACTGCACCAAGTTTGGGTAGTTTTTCAGCACTTCTCTTAAAGGACTTATTACCACTGTTTCTTGGGCAACTTGTTGCATCAAATTTTCAATATGCTGAGGATAAAATGGTCCCACAATCACATCATAACTTGCCAAATCTTCCTCTGAAATTAATTTGTCAATAGCAGAAGTTTTACTTGTTTCTTCTGAATCTAACCAAGTAACAGAAAGGTTTGGATGAATCTTTTTAATTGAGTCCACTGCCATTTTTGCACCGGTATAAAAATCTAACGTCATATTAAAAAATTCATCATTCTTTAATCTGGCTTGGGTATTCGCAGAGGTTGCACCATCTAACTTGCTTAATTGAAAAGGAAGTAACAATGCAATCTTTTTTTGAGAAGATTGATTTAACGGAATTTGCTTAACAACTTTTGGCAATGTACTATTACCGTTAGTATTTAAAACCTTAGATTTTAATTGAAGGGTCATCCCCTCTTTTAATCCGTCTTTTAAATCCGGATTCCATTCTTGCAAATCACTCACCTCAATTTGGTACTGCTTGGTAATACTATACAAAGTCTGACCTTTTTCTACCACAATGGAAGTTATCGCAGTAGGTTTAGAAATGGAGCTTATATTAAAAGTTTCGTTATTAGGTTTCCCCGAAAGTTTTAAAACAGCACCTATTGGTAGATTATCTTTATATTTCGGATTCCATGCTTCTAACTGCTCTACTGTAAGGTTATGCTGTTTGGCAATGCTGTACTTGGTCTCTTTTTGCTGAACTGTATGCGTTGCTTCATGTGCATTGGTTTGTAATGGTTTCTTTTCTGATGTAACATTCGCACTTTGTTTGCTTACTTTCGGTATATGAAGTATTGTACCAATTTGCAAGCCTTTCTCCATAACTTCTTTATTAGCTTGTTGCAAAGCATCAACCGTTAATCCATATTTTTTGGCAATACCAAACCAAGTTTCTTGAGCTTCTACCACATGTGTATCAGCTTTAGTTGAAACATTTACGTTACTCTTTTTTAGTATAATTAATTTGGAACCTAATTTTAAGCCTTTTTTAGCATCCGGATTGTATTGATACAAATCTGCAGGAGTTATTCGGTATTGGGTTGCAATTGAGGTAATTGTTTCTCCTTGTTTTACCAAATGTTCCTGAAAATTTGCACTATTTTGGGCAATGAGTCCAAAAGAAAAAGTAACAAATAAACAAACCAAGACATATCTTATCATAATTTCATTTTGTTATTCCCACTCAATGGTGGCAGGTGGTTTTGAGCTGATATCGTATACTACTCTGTTCACTCCTCTAACTTTATTGATAATTTGGTTAGAAATCATGGTTAAAAAATCATACGGCAAATGCACCCAATCTGCAGTCATTCCATCTGTAGATTCTACAGCTCTTAACGCAACTACTTTTTCATAAGTACGTTCATCTCCCATTACTCCAACACTATTCACAGGTAATAATATTGCTCCTGCTTGCCAAACTTTGTCATACAATCCGTAGTCCTTGAGCCCTTGGATAAAAATGTGATCTACTTCTTGTAATATCTGTACTTTTTCTGGAGTGATGTCTCCTAAAATTCTGATAGCCAAACCAGGTCCAGGAAATGGATGTCTTCCCAATAACTCCTCATCAATTCCCAATGCTCTTCCTACTTTTCTAACTTCATCTTTAAACAACATGCGTAAAGGTTCTACTATTTTCAATTTCATAAAATCGGGCAAACCTCCCACATTATGGTGTGATTTGATGGTAGCACTCGGGCCTTTTACCGAAACAGACTCAATCACATCCGGATAAATGGTACCTTGTGCCAACCAAGTTACATTTTTAATTTTGTTTGCTTCATCGTCAAATACTTCTACAAACACCTTGCCAATTGCTTTTCTTTTGGCTTCCGGTTCTTCAATACCATCCAATGCATCCATAAAACGTTGATAAGCATCTACTCCAATCACATTCAATCCCATGCCTTCGTATTGCTTTAACACGTTTGCAAACTCGTTTTTACGAAGCAAACCATTATTTACAAAAATGCAATACAGATTTTTCCCAATGGCTTTATTAAGCAATACAGCAGCAACAGTAGAATCAACTCCACCAGACAATCCGAGAACAACCAAATCATCTTGCAATTTATCCTTTAACTCTGCTACAATATTTTCTACAAAATTATTTGGCGTGAAGTTTTGTTCAATACCGGCTATTTTCACTAAAAAGTTCTCTAAAATCTGCTTTCCATCAACGGAATGAAATACTTCCGGGTGAAATTGTATACCAAAGGTATTTTCACCTTCAATTTTATAAGCAGCATTAACTACATCATGCGTACTTGCCAACAATACGCCTTTTTCTGGCAAACGTGTGATGGTATCACTATGACTCATCCATACTTGGCTATTCAAAACTACTTCGTCAAAAAACAACTCATCATCTTTTACGTAATTTAACAAAGCTCTTCCGTATTCACGTGTATTGGATGGAGCTACTTCTCCCCCTCCAAAATGAGCCAAATACTGGGCCCCATAACATACAGCTAACAAAGGCTTTTTACCTCTAATTTGCGATAAATCAGGATGTGGGGCATCTTCTGCTCTAACAGAAAAAGGGCTACCTGATAAAATAACTGCTTGAAAAGATGCGATATCTTTTGGAGGTTGATTGTAAGGATATATTTCACAAAATATATTTAATTCCCTTACTCTACGGGCAATCAATTGGGTGTATTGAGAGCCAAAATCTAAAATTAGTACGTTGTGTTGCATGTGCAAAAATAGCTATTTTAAACAATTTTGTAAGGCAAAAAAAGCTCAAAAAAATATTTTTTTATTAAGTAAAGTAGGTTTATTTTTAGATTCAAATAAAAAGCTAATAAACAATTAGTCAATTATAAACTCATTTAATTAACAAATGCCGCTCAAACAATTCATTTTTATTAGATGTTTATAAAAATTAAATTTTTACATTTTTTCGTATTTTTGACAAAAACAGCATATGCTAATTATTGGAATTGCCGGTGGTACCGGAAGTGGAAAAACAACCGTTGTGAACCAAATACTTAACGAACTTCCTTTGGAAGAAGTAGGTATTATTTCGCAAGACTCCTACTATAAAGAAACCACCAACTTGAGCTACGAAGAGCGAACCAAAATTAATTTTGACCATCCTAGAGCTATTGATTTTGAATTATTGGTTCAACATTTAAAAGAATTAAAAAAAGGGAATGCAATCCAACAACCAGTATATTCGTTTGTTACGCACAATCGTACTGAAGATACGGTACTTACCCATCCAAGAAAAGTGATGATTGTTGAAGGGATTTTGATTTTAACCAATGCAGAACTTCGTGAATTATGCGATATCAAAGTGTTTGTACATGCTGATTTGGACGAACGATTGATTAGAAGAATCAAAAGAGATATTGCCGAAAGAGGAAGAGATTTGAATGAAGTGCTCAATCGTTACCAAACCACCTTAAAACCTATGCACGAGCAATTTATTGAGCCAACCAAAGCTTTTGCAGATATCATTATACCTAACGAGAAGTACAATACTGTTGCGGTTGACATTATAAGAACCGTAATTAACCAAAGAATTTTATAATGATTGGTAAATTATCTAACCGCATCAAAAGCAATCCTATAGGAAAATATATTTGGAACAAGTATGCACTTATTTTCGTAGTGTTTGCTATATGGATGTTATTTTTAGACAATTATTCTTATTTGGAACATCGAGTATTGGACCAAAAAATTGATGAATTGGAAACTAATAAACAATTTTATAAATCTGAAATTAAAAAAGATTGTTTACAAATCAAAAAGCTTAAAAATATTAATGAAGTAGAGCGATATGCTCGTGAAAAATATTACATGAAACGTGAAAATGAAGTTATTTATATCATTGAAAGTGATACTATTAAAAAATAAAATAACTCTCGAATCAATTTGTTTTAATTTTATCAAAACATTCGAAAGGATTTAAAAACGAACTAATGAAAGTGCAATCGTTATATTTTTCAGAATTTGAAGCAGTTTCTGCCAAACAATGGAAACAAAAAATCCAAATGGAGCTCAAAGGGCTTGATTACAACGACACTTTGGTATGGGAAAGTTTGGAGGGAATTAAAGTAAAGCCTTTTTATGATGCGGAAGATTTACAAAATGCCTATCATATTCCAGTAAAAGAAAAGTCCTTTCAAATAAGAGAAACCATCTATGTAAAAGAAGTTGCTATTTCCAACACCAATGCTAAAGAAAAATTTTCTAAAGGAGCCCAAATAATAAGATTTGTAATCCCAAATTATGAGACTTCATTAACGGATTTGTTTCATGAAATTACATACCAAACCATAGTAATCAAGCCGTTGTTTTTAGATGCGTCTTTTATTGAAAATTGTTTGGAATTAGGAAAAAAACAAAATATTTCCATCTCTTTTGAAATGGATGCCATCGGCCATTTAATGGAAGATGGCAATTGGTTTGTCAACCAAAAGAAAGACTTTGAAGCGTTAGAAAAAATTTCCTTTTTGGTTAACACTTCCTTTTTGTGCATACAAAATCGCCTGCTACAAAATGCAGGAGCTAATTGTATCCAACAAATAACTTATGGAATATTGCATTTGGCAGTGTATTGGGAAAAAGGAATTTCATTACACCAAAACATTACTTGGGAAGTTGGTATTGGAAGTAATTACTTTTTTGAAATTGCCAAACTCAGAAGTATCCAATTGTTATTTGAAAACACCAAAGTTTTGTATGGTGCTTCTGCCAATTTGCAATTGGTTGCTATCCCATCTACCAGAAATAAAACCATTTACGATTATAACGTGAATATGCTCCGAACCACCAACGAGTGTATGAGTGCCATCATTGGTAGAGCTCACGTGGTAGAAAATTTACCCTACGATGCCATTTACCATAAAAACAATTCTTTTGGAGATCGCATTGCACGAAATCAATTGCTTATCATGAAACATGAAGCTTATTTAGACCAAAATTTGAATGCTGCAGATGGCAGTTATTTTATAGAAAATATCACCAAACAAATGGTAGATAAATCTTTAGAATTGGTACATAAAATTGATGCAGAGGGTGGATTGATTACCCAGTTGGTGGAAGGAACCATTCAAAGGAAAATCAAAGAAAATGCCAACAAAGAACAAGAATGGTTAGATACCGGAAAATTCGTGTTGATTGGCACTACCAAATATCCGAATCCGAAAGACCAAATGAAAAACGATTTGGAATTGTATCCGTTTGTAAAACAAAATCCAAGAAAAACCTTAATAGCACCAATCATTCCAAGAAGATTAGCGGAAGGCATAGAACAAAATAGATTGGAAAAAGAAAACACTAACAATACATAACTACTATTACCTATGCCAAGCAAATTACAACAACTTAAGATAAACCAAACTACTGATTACAAACCTTCTACCAAGGAATATTCAACAGCAGAAGGAATTACTTTTCAAGAAGTGCACCACAAAACCGACTTAAAAGAAAATAAACACTTGGATTTTGGTGCAGGATTTGCCCCAAATTTACGTGGACCTTACACTACCATGTATGTCCGAAAACCTTGGACCATTCGTCAGTATGCAGGTTTTTCAACAGCTGAGGATAGCAATGCGTTTTATCGAAGAAATTTAGCTGCCGGACAAAAAGGACTGTCGGTTGCTTTTGATTTGGCCACCCATCGTGGGTACGATTCGGACCACGAACGTGTGGTTGGAGATGTAGGAAAAGCCGGAGTTGCCATTGATACGGTAGAAGACATGAAAATTTTGTTTGATCAAATTCCTCTTGATCAAATGTCGGTTTCTATGACCATGAATGGAGCGGTTTTGCCTATTTTGGCTTTTTATATAGTGGCTGCAATGGAACAAGGTGTTGCTTTAGAACAACTTTCTGGCACCATTCAAAATGACATATTAAAGGAGTTTATGGTTCGTAACACCTACATCTACCCTCCTACTCCTTCGATGAAGATTATTGCAGATATATTTGCCTATACTTCCAAATACATGCCTAAGTTTAATTCTATTTCCATTAGTGGTTATCACATGCAAGAAGCTGGAGCAACTGCGGACATTGAATTGGCTTATACCTTGGCTGACGGACTGGAATACCTCAGAACAGGTATTGCAGCCGGAATGTCGGTGGATAGTTTTGTTCCACGACTTTCCTTTTTCTGGGCTATTGGAATGAACCATTTTATGGAGATTGCCAAAATGAGAGCAGGTAGACTTTTATGGGCAAAATTGGTAAAAAGCTTTGATGCAAAAGATGAAAAATCGTTGGCTTTAAGAACCCATTGCCAAACCAGTGGATGGAGTTTAACCGAACAAGACCCATTTAACAATGTGGCTCGTACTTGCATAGAGGCTGCAGCAGCTGCTTTTGGTGGAACTCAATCGTTACATACCAATGCTTTGGATGAAGCCATTGCCCTACCAACAGATTTTTCTGCTCGAATTGCCCGAAATACACAGTTGTTTTTACAAGAAGAAACCCAAATTTGCAGAACGGTTGACCCATGGGGAGGAAGTTTTTACGTGGAATACCTTACCGAGCAAATATCCAACAAAGCTTGGGAACACATCCAAGAAATTGAAAGTTTTGGAGGGATGACCAAAGCCATTGAACAAGGCATTCCGAAAATGCGAATTGAAGAAGCGGCTGCCAGAAAACAAGCAAGAATAGATAGTGGTCAAGATATAATTGTTGGGGTTAATCAATTCAGATTAGAGGAAGAAGATCCATTGAGTATTTTAGAAGTCGACAACCAAAAGGTGCGAGAGCAACAAGTAAAACGCTTGCAAGAAATTAAAGCCCGCAGAAACCAAGAAGCAGTAGATTCCGCATTGGCACAATTAACCCAAGCTGCCAAAGATGGCAAAGAAAATTTACTACATTTGGCTGTAGAAGCAGCCAAGGTACGAGCAACTTTGGGTGAAATAAGTGATGCTTTAGAAAGTATTTTTGGTAGATATCGAGCCACCATTCAAAGTTTTAGTGGTGTTTATAGCAAAGAAATGAAACAAGACCAAACTTTTGAAAAAGCCAAAGAATTGGCTGACAAATTTGCTTTTCAAGAAGGCAGAAGACCTCGAATTATGATTGCAAAGATGGGACAAGATGGTCACGATAGAGGAGCAAAAGTAGTAGCAACCGGATATGCAGATGTTGGTTTTGATGTGGATATCGGACCACTTTTTCAAACACCTGCAGAAGTGGCCAAACAAGCCATAGAAAACGATGTGCATATTTTGGGAGTATCTTCTTTAGCTGCAGGTCACAAGACATTAGTGCCTCAAGTAATAGAAGAACTTAAAAAATTAGGGAGAGAAGATATTTTAGTTGTAGTTGGTGGGGTAATTCCGAAACAAGATTATGCCTTTTTATTGGAAGCCGGTGCAGCAGCAATTTATGGTCCGGGAACCAAAATTAGTGAAGCTGCAATTGAAATATTGCAATTCTTTTTAGAGGAGTAATAGATTTATTAAATGATTTTTCTATGGATAACTATAAACTTTTCATTCATCCATAATTAAATTTGTACTTAGCATACATAATTTTTAAATATCGTGGCACTACTTTTGTGTTAGAGTTTCTATAAATAACCTTACTTTAAACAAATGTTTTGTATGAAAAAAGTTATTCTTTGCTGCCTTATTTTTTGTTCATTTTCGCTTTATTCTCAACAATTCGAGGTTGGTGTTTCATCAGGAACTGGTTTTTTCTTACCTCATTGAGAATGCAGATAACAATGTAAACATAAGTTATCATCTCCCATTAGTGATTTCTTCTTCTTTAAAATACATTCCGAAAAATTCCAACATTGGAATAAAATTCACCTACCAATACTTAGATGCCAAAATGCATGGGATAGATTGGCAATTTGGTTTTAACAATGGGGAGACATTTCAAGGGAGTGTAGAAAACAGAACATTTATCTTAGGAATAGAATATCTTAAAGAAGTTAAAAAAATAAATATTGGTTACCATATAGGAATTGGGCAAACCAACGAAAGAATCAATATTGATGAAAGAGGAACAGCCAAAGTAGAAAACAGTTTTATGGTTTTTTAATTTTGGCGGTTTGGTACAATATGCTATTAATGATAAAGTGTCTTTAAGTTTAGAACCTAGTTTACTTTGGAATGACCCAATTAAAAGTTTATCTAACTACTACCGTCTTGCAGGTGAAGATGTTCATTTGCTGCTTCAATTAGGATTTAGGTATAAAATTATGTAGTTGATTACATTATATAATAAAAAGAGTTGTTTTGCAACTCTTTTTATTAAACAACTGGTTTTAAATCTCAGCTTCTTTTAGTTTTTCGGTATTGGCAACCAATTGAAGTTCGTCAATCACCTTTTGGATGTTTCCGTTCATCACTCCATCCAAATCGTATAAAGTTAATCCAATTCGATGGTCGGTAACCCTACCTTGTGGATAGTTATATGTTCTAATCTTTGCAGAACGGTCGCCACTGCTTACTTGTGAGTTTCGTTTTTTGGCATCCTCTTCTTGCTTTTTGGCCAATTCCATTTCGTACAAACGAGAACGAAGTACCGAAAGAGCCTTGTCTTTGTTCTTGTGCTGCGATTTTTCATCTTGGCACTGTGCTACCAATCCGGTTGGAATGTGCGTCATACGAACAGCTGATTTGGTAGTGTTTACCGACTGCCCACCAGGACCTGACGAACAAAACAAATCAATTCGAACATCGTTCATATCAATATGCACATCAAACTCCTCTGCTTCTGGTAACACCATTACCGTAGCGGCTGAAGTATGCACTCTTCCTTGGGTTTCGGTTTGTGGGACACGTTGCACACGATGCACTCCAGCTTCAAATTTTAATGTACCGTATACATCTTCTCCGGTAACTTCAAAAATAATTTCTTTGTAGCCACCTGCAGTTCCTTCATTCAAGTCTACAACAGAAGTTCTCCACCCTTTGCTTTCGCAGTATTTGGTATACATTCTGTACAAATCACCAGCAAAAATAGAAGCCTCATCCCCACCCGTACCAGCACGAATTTCTACCATCACGTTTTTGGCATCCTCAGGGTCTTTCGGTATTAACAAAAATTTGATTTCTTCCTCTAATTCTGGTAACTGTGCTTTGGCTTCTTCCAATTGTATTTGTGCCATTTCTACCATTTCCTTGTCAGAACCATCTTGAATAATTTCATTGGCTTCGTCAATGTTTGCCATTAACTTAAGGTAAACTTCACCAGTATCTACAATCTTTTTTAAAGATTTGTATTCTTGGTTTAATTGCACATATCTTTTTTGGTCTGCTATCACATCTGGTTGGATGATCAAATCAGCTATTTCGTCAAATTTTTGTTTTACGATAAGAATTCTATCTGTCATAATTCACTTTGAAAAGGTGTGCAAAATTACACATTTTTACCCATTTTGCACCAACTATTTTCTTTTGAAAATTCGGGTTACCATTTGGGTTAAATCCTCCAATTTTTCTAGGTTTTCGGTAAAAGTATCCAATGCACCCGGGTTTTTTAAATCCATTCCGGTACCACCAGTAATGTTTTGTAATGGATATATTAACAAGGAATTAATGTGTTGAAAATACTTGTTTAAATAATTCGGAATGTTTTGCATGGTGGCATTATAAGAAATTTGTTGTTTTCTGCTCATTACTACTACCAAACAATCGTTTTTAGAGATATCTCTAGAAATAATTAAGAAATCCTCCCAATCAGTAAACTCATGAAAACTTGCTTCGATGCTGTTTTTGGCATGTACTTCTTTTAAGATAGATAAGGTAGAAGGCGATGCATAAAACTCTATTTTTGCTCCGGTATTTTTACCTAAATTCCACATTTTAAGCAACCAAAACGGAAATCCAATTTCTCTTTCTGCCTTTTCCGGAATCAACACCAAATATTTTTTTAAGGTTGCAATGGGTTGTACAGAGTTTGCAATAAACGTGGTGGTTTGGCATTTACTTAAAATAGCATCGGTAACCGGTCCAAACATACTGTTTCCTTGTCCAAATTTTTCAGTTTGCCCAAGTATGATGTCTGTAATCTTTTTCTCTTTTACTACGCCTAAAATACCATTAACCACATTCAAATCAAAACGCAAAACCGAATGTAATTGGTTATCGGTTGCCGATGCTACTACAGCAGCACGCTCGATGATTTTATTGGCTTTGGTTTCTTCTTTGCTTCCTCCTACATTGTTATTTACTACGTTTAAAGCAAACAAACCTGACTTGTTTTTCTTTGATTTCATGGTAACTGCTAGGTTGACTAACTCGTCTACCGTTTCGGTACTCTTCATCGGAATTAAAATCTTTTCTTCTTCTTCCTGAAGGTTGTCGGTATCGTTATCCTCATCCTCTTCTTCCTCTAATAAAGCCAAATTGTAAGCCCCTTTTTGTGCTACAAACGACGCAATGGTACAAGTTACCAATATCATTAAAATGGTACCATTCAACACGTTTTCATTCAACAATCTGGATGGGACTTTAATTTCAGCTACTTTACTGTCTTTAAAAACTAATTTTGTTTTGTTGGTAAGCACTATTTCTTCGTTGATAATCTCTCCATTTAATGCAGCTTTACAACCAACCATCGGTCTGCCTAAATTACTTAAAGTAATAAACTTTAACGATTCGTTTTTATCGGTCAAAACCATTCTGTTTTTTAAGTGAATGTCTTTAACCACTTGGGCATTTTCATAACCGGTTACTATGTTGTAACCTACCAAAACTGCCGCTAAGGTTGCTGCTGCTTGTGCGTTACTCAAACCAAAAATCAACCTTCTTTCATCGGTATTAAAACCATATATTTTTTGGGTTAAATAAGCCGGAATATATTTTCCAAGCATTGCTGTAACGGTCATAAAGCCGGCAACTATTAAAGTATCGTAATCTTTGATAAAAGCTCTGTAATCGATCAACATCCCAACTCCAATCAAAAAGAACGGAATAAACATGGCATTACCCACAAATTCAATTCTGTTCATTAATGGTGAAGTGTGTGGGATGAGTCGATTTAAAGCCAATCCGGCTAAGAATGCCCCAATAATCGCTTCTACTCCGGCTAATTCCGCAAAAGTGCATCCTAAAAATACCATCGCTAGTACAAAAATGTATTGCGAAATATTGTCGTCAAATCGTTTAAAAAACCATCTTCCAATAATTGGAAATAATATCATTACCACTGCTGCGAACAGAACAACCGACACCCCTAAGCGAATCCAAAATTCTCTATTGATCTCCCCTACTTGCATTCCTGCAATTACAGCCAATACCAAAAGTGCAAGGGTATCTGTAATCATGGTACCACCAACCGTAATGTTAACCGCTTTGTTTTTGGCAATTCCTAATTTACTTACCAAAGGATAGGCTATCAAGGTGTGCGAAGCAAACATACTAGCCAATAAGATGGAGGTTGGCCAACTAAAATTGAGCAAGTAATAAGAGCCAAAAGTCCCAAGGGTCATAGGAATACTAAAAGTTAACAATCCAAACACCAAACTTTTGGTGCTATTTTTTTTGAATTCGTTCAAATCTATTTCCAAACCTGCCAAAAACATGATGTATTGCAAGCCTACTGTACCAAATAAAATGATACTCATATCGCGAGCAATTAAATTAAAACCGTTTGGCCCAATTACAGCACCAGCAATAATTAACCCTATCAAATGTGGAATTCGAAACTTGTTCAACACGATAGGTGCAAACAAGATGATAAACAAAATTAACGAAAAAAGTAATACCGGATTTTTTAGTGGCAACGTAAAGTCGATACCAAGTAATGGAATGATGGGCATAGAATTGTTTTTTTCAAAAATAAAAAAAACCTTTGGTTTGAACACTAAAGAATTATAAAAGTGAAAAACATAATATTATTTAGCAGAATAAACCTTTTTCAAAAAAATAAGAAATGATGCCAATACCATCCCTTGTAAACTTTTTGTAAAAGTTTGGGTATTTTTTAAACTAAATAATACGGAAGTAAGCTTCCATTTTTTAACCTACTATTTCTTTTGGAATACTGAATTACTTCGTGATCACTAGATGGGGCAACGTTACCAATACCATCCCTAGCAAACTTTTTGCAAAAGTTTGGGTATTTTTTTATACCAAAAAATACGGAAGCAAGCTTCCATTTTTTGGTATAAAAAAATCCCTTGAGCAAAGCTCAATGGATTTAATTGTCGGGATGACTGGATTCGAACCAGCGACCCCTAGCACCCCATGCTAGTACGCTACCAGGCTGCGCTACATCCCGAAAAATGGTAGGCAAAAATAGAAGAAAAATAAGCGATAACAAATATTCCTAAAAATTATTTTGGTTTGGATTTTTGGTGTTAAATTTGTTCACTTATGCAAAAAAACATCAACATACTTAACAAGCGGGCCAAATTTGATTACGAAATTTTGGACAAATACGAAGCTGGGATAGTACTAACCGGAACGGAAATCAAATCGATTCGCTTAGGAAAAGCCTCTATAGCAGAAAGCTTTTGCGAATTCCTTAACAGTGAGCTTTTTGTAATTAATTCACACATCGAAGAATATTTGTACGGAACCCAATTTAACCACAAGGCAAAAAGTGACCGCAAATTGTTGTTGCAAAAACGAGAACTTCGAAAATTAGAAAAAGATACACAAAACAAAGGTTTGACCATCGTCCCATTGCGTTTATTTACCAACGAAAAAGGTTTGGCTAAGTTAGAGATTGCTTTGTGTAGAGGTAAGAAAAACTACGACAAACGAGAAACCATCAAAGACCGCGATAACAAAAGAGATTTAGATAGGATTAAGAAGAAATTTTAGTTTTTGGTAAACTTAAAAGTACTTTTTAATACTCCATTTGCATCCCATATTTTTAACAAATACATTCCTTTAGGTGCTGTAAACTTGATGGAGTTATCTGTTTCACCTGAGGAGATAATTCTTCCATTCAAGTCAATGATTTGATAATTGCTTTTTGGTTGGATTCCTGTTAAAAAAATACGGTCTGTTACCGGAACCGGATAAACTTGAATGGCTAACACCTCAGCTTCATCAATATTTAAAGTACAATTTTGTGGTGCAGAGCCCGAAACAGATTGAAATACCCCATTTACAACATTCCAATGTTCCCATGCACCTCCTGCTGTTGTACCATTCTGCCAATCGTTAAGCGAAAAATAATTTTGACCTGCGTTGGTACCTGGTACTTTGTACACTTTTAAAGCACCTGATGAATAATTCCATTGCAAGGGTTGGTTTAACAAAACCTGTTGTGGAATAGCATTTATTTCACAATTTGCTTGTACAAAATAAGCATAGTCCTGAAAATTTGGAAAACTCCCAAAAACTCTTGCCTGTCCGTTTGCTTCAATACAAACCGCACTGAATTCTTCACAGGCAATACCTCTCACTTTTACACCATTATCTGCTTGAAATCTTGCCAAAAAAGTGGTGAGTCTGCCTCTTCTGTCCGGATTGTCAAAATGGGTATCGGTAATGGTATTTTCCATCCAAGGAAAAAGCAAAAAATCATTGGCACCAAGGGTCATATTGGAGTGGTACGGATTTGCCAAAGCTTGTGCTGAGGTTACAGAATTGTTTAAAGCACTATAATAATGAGAACCCAAAATTGCCATTCCTGCACTAGCACCTCCAATAGGTGCATTCTTTTGGTTTACATGTTCATTTAATAAATCTCCCAAAGCATTATTCTTGAAAAAATTTACATAAGTGGCCTGATTTCCTCCAGCCAACCATATTAATTCTGCTTTAGCAACTTTATCCAATACATAAGGATTGGTAGCACCGGCAACCGAGGTTATTACCAAAGTTTCTACAGAATTTACATTAATGCCTAGTTGACTATAAAAATAATTGTTGTATCCATCAGTGCCAGAAGTTCGCAACACCACCACATCGCCTCCATTGGCTTTTTGTAACAACCATATCATTGCTTGGTCATTTTCTGTTGCACCACCCATCAAGCAAATTCCAAAATTTGGAGTTACCTGCACATCGTTGGGGTTTCCTGTAAAAAAACTGGTATATCCTTGGGAATATTTAAATTGTGCAATAATAACAACAAATAATAATGTGAAAAATAATCGCATGGCTTAATTTTTATTTTCTAATAAAGGTACAAATTTAAAATTCCCAAATTCATGCTTCACAAATTTCCGTTCACTCTCTCTTACCAACAAGGTCATGATTTGCTCCTCATTTCCTATAGGAATTACCAATCTGCCTCCAATCTTAAGTTGACTTAACAAAGCTTTCGGAATTTCTGGGGCTCCGGCAGTAACCAAAATTCTATCAAAAGGTGCAAAAGATGGCAACCCTTTGTAACCGTCACCAAAGGTGAGATGTTTGGCTCGATATCCTAAATTAGGCAACAATAGAGAGGTTTTTTTAAACAATTCATTTTGTCGTTCTACACTATATACTTGACAACCAAGTGCGACTAAAACAGCAGTTTGATAGCCCGATCCTGTTCCGATTTCTAAAACTTTGTGTCCTTTGTTCACTTCCAACAATTGCGTTTGAAATGCTACTGTAAAAGGTTGTGAAATGGTTTGGTCGGCTCCAATAGGAAATGCTTTGTCTTGGTATGCAAAATCTTCAAAACTCGAATCTAAAAACAAATGTCGTGGTACTTTCCCTATGGCATCTAACACACTTAAGTCAAAAATGCCCTTCTCTTTAAGCAAGCCAACTAATTGATTTCTTTTTCCTTGGTGTTTTGGTAAATCTTTGATCATCATACAAACAATGCTTTGGGTAAAAGTAACCTATTTTGTACGACTCTACAAATTGATTTTTGTAGCATATTTATTACAACAAATAATGTTATTTTTGTAGAAAATGTAAAGTTATGCTGAAAATTGGTGTCCTAGGTGCTGGCCATTTAGGAAAAATACATTTGCGTTTGTTGCAACAATCTAGTTTGTTTGATTTGGTTGGGTTTTACGACCCTAATGCAGAAAATGCACAAAAAGTAGCACAAGAATTTGGGTATCGTTCTTTTGATTCTATTTCTGAACTTATCCATGCGGTTGAGGTGGTAGATATTGTAACTCCTACCCTTTCGCATTTTGATTGTGCTAAAGAAGCTATCCAAGCTGGGAAACATGTGTTTTTAGAAAAACCTATTTCCAATACTGTTGCAGAAGCAGAAGAATTGATTGCATTAGCCAAAAAGCATGGGGTAAAAGGACAAGTGGGACACGTGGAGAGATTCAACCCGGCTTTTACTGCGGTAAGAGATTATATCAAAAACCCAATGTTTATTGAAACCCACCGTTTGGCTGAGTTTAATCCGAGAGGAACGGATGTACCGGTAGTGTTAGATTTAATGATTCATGATATTGATGCCATTTTGAGTGTGGTACAATCAGAGGTTAAAAACATTCACGCAAGTGGTGTGGCTGTGATAAGTGATTCACCAGACATAGCCAATGCCAGAATAGAATTTGAAAATGGTTGTGTAGCCAATATTACCTCCAGCAGAATTTCTATGAAGAACATGCGAAAAAGCAGATTTTTTCAGAAAGATGCTTATATTTCTGTAGATTATTTGGAAAAAGTTTCTGAAATAGTAAGAATGCAAGATGCTCCGGAACAACCTGGTGATTTTGATATGATTTTGCAAAATGCGGAAGGGGTGAAAAAACAAATTTATTTTGACCATCCGAAAGTAGAAAAAAACAATGCAATTTTAGACGAATTGGAAACGTTTGCTAAAGCTATTACAGAAAATAATACTCCTATTGTTACCTTACAAGATGGTGCCAAAGCATTGCAAGTTGCTTATCAAATTATTGAAAGTATGCAAATAACTTCTAGGTAACTACCAATGAATCTTGTAACTTTATAGCAACCGTAATTTATAGAAAATTAGCTAAAGTTGCTTCATTTTTACAAAACTAAAAGCAACGATTTTTTTATATAATCGACTAAAAATCAAATACAAAAAACAAAAATTACAAATGAAAACAATTGCAGTTATAGGAGCCGGAACCATGGGTAACGGTATTGCACACACCTTTGCACAAAGCGGATTTGCTGTAAAATTGGTAGATGTTTCTGAAAAGTCTATCGAAAAAGGAATGGCAACCATTGCAGCTAATTTAGACAGAATGGTTGCCAAAGGAAGCATCTCTGAAGAACAAAAACACCAAACCATTGCCAATATCATTACCTATACTGATTTAAAAGACGGAGTAGTTGGATGCGATTTGATAGTAGAAGCTGCCACAGAAAATGTGACATTGAAATTCCAAATCTTTAAGCAGTTAAGCGAAATTTGCGATCACCATGTTATACTAGCTACCAATACCTCTTCTATTTCTATTACGCAAATTGCAGCCAATGTGGTGCATTCTGAAAGAGTCATTGGAATGCATTTTATGAACCCGGTACCAATCATGAAATTGGTAGAGATTATTCGCGGATACAACACTTCAGATGAAGTTACCAAAACCATCATGGATTTGTCAGTAGCTCTTGGCAAAACTCCAACCGAAGTGAATGATTATCCAGGTTTTGTAGCAAATAGAATTTTAATGCCAATGATTAATGAAGCCATTGAAACCCTATATAACGGAGTTGGTGGAGTTTATGAAATTGATACGGTAATGAAATTAGGAATGGCACACCCAATGGGGCCATTGCAATTAGCAGATTTTATTGGATTAGATGTTTGTTTGTCTATTCTTAACGTAATGTATGACGGATTTAAAAATCCAAAATACGCTCCTTGTCCGCTTTTAGTCAATATGGTAATGGCTGGAAAATTAGGTGTAAAATCAGGAGAAGGGTTTTATGATTATTCCGAAAGTAAAAAAGCAGAAAAAGTATCTAAACAGTTTTTAAAATGATTGCATCCTCCGAACTGATTTTAAATTCGGATGGTACTGTGTATCATTTGTATTTAAAACCAGAACACATAGCCAAAGATATTTTATTTGTTGGTGACCAAAACAGAGTAGAAAAAATCACCCAACATTTTGACCATATAGAGTGTACCATTCAAAAGAGAGAATTTAAAACCCAAACAGGTACCTACAAAGGCAAACGCATCACTGTGATTTCTACCGGAATTGGCCCGGACAATATTGATATCGTGATGAACGAATTAGATGCTCTGGTAAATATTGATTTGGAAAGCAGAACTATTAAAAAAGAATTGACTTCATTGAATATTTTAAGAATTGGAACTTCCGGTTCGTTACAAGCAGATATTCCGGTAGATAGTTTTGTGATGAGTAGATATGGTTTAGGTTTAGACAACATGCTTCGCTCTTATCAAATTGACGAAATTTCTGAAAAAGAAATGGAAGAGGCTTTTATATACCAAACCAATTGGGACTTACGCAAAGGAAAACCATATGTGGTAAAAGGAAGCGATTTATTGGCAACACTTTTTTTAAGCGACAAAATTTTTCAAGGTTTTACCGGAACAGCAGGTGGATTTTACGGTCCGCAAGGTAGAGTGTTGCGATTGCCAATCCAAGACAATGAATTAAATCGGAGAATGGATTCGTTTCAGTTTCAAGGTATCAGGATGACCAATTTAGAAATGGAAACTGGTGCAATTTATGGACTAGGAAAGCTTTTAGGACACGAGTGTTTGTCGTTAAATGCCATAATTGCCAATCGTGCAACTGGTACTTTTAGTAAAGATCCATATAAAGCTGTAGATGAATTGATTGAATACACATTAAATCGAATGGCAACATTATGAAGAAAATAAAAGTAGCCGGAGTTCCTGAACATTTTAATCTGCCTTGGCATTTGTGTATAGAAAATGGCGAATTTGAAGCAGTTGGTTTGGATGTAGAATGGATAGATGTGCCTGAAGGCTCGGGTAAAATGTGTGAATTATTGGCTACCAATAAAGTGGATGTTGCGGTTATTTTAACCGAAGCAATGGTAAAATACCTGCATGAAAATCCTGTTGCTCAAATCGTTCAAACCTATGTAAAAAGTCCACTTTATTGGGGAATACATGTGGCAAGTCAGTCCAATTTAAAAGAACTTTCTGATTTAAAAACTCAAAAAGCTGTTATTAGTCGTTTTGGTTCTGGCTCCCATTTGATGAGTTTTGTTTTAGCCGATCAACAAGCTTGGGATACCAATGCACTTGAATTTGAAATTGTGCATCATTTGCAAGGAGCAGTAGATAAACTTACACAAGACAATGCCCATTATTTTTTATGGGAACAGTGGATGACCAAACCTTTGGTAGACAAAGGAGTATTCCGAAAAATTGGAACCTTGCCTTCCCTTTGGCCTTGTTTTGTAATTGCTGTTAGAATAGATTTTTTAAACGAAAATTCAGCAGCAATTCAATCTATGTTAGAAGTAATCAACACCACCACCGAAGAGTTTGCATGGATTCCTTCTATGGATAGAACTATTGCAGCTAGATACGAATTGCCATTAGAAGATGTTAAAGCATGGTTGCAAAAAACACAATGGAGCAGCGATGTTATTTCAAAAAAACAATACCAAACAGTGTTAGATTATCTACTAAAGTTGCAATTAATTTCCTCTCCAAAAAATTATGAGGAGTTAATTAAAAAAATGTAAAGCCACCAAATTAGGTACAAAAATTGTAAGTGATTTTAACCTATTCTTTTTCAAATGCTCGATAAAATCACACACATCAAACAACGATTTTTTTCCTATTTGGAAATCCCAAGACCATGGAATCAAATCGTTATTTTTGTGTTAAATGTGCTTTTGGTGATTCCTTTATTTGTAATAGTACATCAAAATATCATCGAATTAGATTGGCCTTGGAATTTAGATAGGGTATTATTAGCAATATTATTGATAGCTCTTATCCAATGGCTTTTGTTTTTAATTAGAAAAGTATTGGTAATAGGTGTGATTATTTACTTTTTTATACTGCTGTGGGGAACATTGGCAGGAGGCTATGGTTTTTTAAGCATCTCTCAAGACTATGGTTATATGTTGTATGCCATGACGCAAGATCCAAATCCGGAAGAAATTATATTATCCAAATTACTTCCATTCCCGAATAAAACAAGAATACTTAATGCCATAGAATACGAACACCCGAATATTCGAAATTTTGCATTAATGGCTACCCAAAAACACTTTACCGAAGTAAAGGGGTATCCAAAATACCGAAAAATGATCCAATATTTTGCAGTTTTTAAAGAAATCAACCAACGTTGGAATTACGTAAATGATCCTAGGAGAAAAGAATACATTAATTTGGCTACCGAATCGCTCATACATTTTTCAGGTGATTGCGATGATCATGCCGTTATGATGGCAGCTTGTATCAAAGCTATTGGAGGAACCCCTCGCTTGATTCATACCAAGGGACATATATATCCGTAAGTGTTGATAGGTGGAAAAGCAGAGTTAGAAGCGGCCAATTATTTGATTCGAGAAGTTTTATTTACAGAAGAATCAAAGGGAAAAGGCATTTTTTATCACATAGACGAAAGAGGTCAAATTTGGCTTAACTTTGATTATACGGGAAAATATCCGGGAGGTCCTTTTTTATCGCAAGAAATTCTTGGAGCACTCACTTTAATGTAATTAAAATTTTAACATGAAAATACTTTTCCAAAATATCCGTCAGTTAGTTCAAGTACGAAGAACATCTTCTTTCATTTTAAAAGGAGCTGCCATGAAAGAACTTCCATTGATTGAAAATGCTTATTTGGTGGTGGAAGATGGCTTCATATCTGGTTTTGGAAAGATGGAAGATCTTCCTGTAATTGCTTTTGATGAAGTGGTTGATTGCTCTGAAAAAATTCTTTTACCAACTTGGATAGATACCCACACCCATTTGGTGTTTGCCCAACATAGAGAGCAAGAGTTTGTGGATAGAATTAACGGACTTACCTACCAAGAAATAGCCGCTAAAGGTGGAGGAATTTTAAATTCTGCTAAAAAATTACAAGAAGTAACGGAAGACGATTTATATCAAAATGCTGCCAAAAGATTGCAGCAAATCATACAATCTGGTACTGGAGCTATAGAAATCAAAACAGGTTATGGGTTGGAATTAGAAGCCGAAATAAAAATGCTTCGAGTAATTGAACGATTGCGTAACAATTTTTCCATCCCAATTAAAATCACCTTTTTAGGTGCCCATGCCATTCCTGCAAGCTACCAAGGAAATCAAGATGCTTTTGTGGAAGATTTGCTTCAAAAATATTTTCCTGAAGTACATGCATTAGACTTGGTTGATTATTTTGATGCTTTTTTAGAAACTGGTTATTTTTCGGTAAAAAACACCCAAAGACTGATACAAGAAGCCAAAAAATACGGTTGGAAAAGTAAGATCCACGTCAACCAATTTACTGCCATTGGTGGTATTGCGATGTGTGCAGAAGAAGAAGTGCTAACGGTGGATCATTTAGAAATAATTACTTCCGAAGATATTGTGGCATTAAAAAGGAGCAATACCATTCCGGTTGCCCTACCAATGTGTTCTTTTTTTATTGGAATTCCCTACACCCCTGCCAAGCAAATTTTGCAGAATGATTTGCCATTGGTAATTGCTTCCGATTACAATCCTGGTACCTCTCCAAGTGCTAATATGCATTTTGCCATGGTATTAGGTTGTATTCAAATGAAATTAACCCCCGAAGAAAGCATCAATGCTTGCACCTATAATGCGGCATTTGCTATGGAATTAGAAAAAGAAATTGGCTCCTTTACCATAGGTAAAAAAGCCAATTTTATTGTAACCAAACCCTTAAAACACTATTACGAAATTCCTTATTTATTTGGAGAAAACATCGTTGAGCAAGTTTGGATTGATGGAAAATTATTTTAATATAAAACTAGATTGAGCCACGCTTTCTCCTTGGTCAAATATGGTAACAAAATAAGTACCTTTTTCAAAATTACTTCCTTTTAATGATTCCGAAACATTTAAAGTAGAGTTTTTAAACACTATGGTAGAAATAAAACTATAGGTTAGTTCTTTATCTCCAAAGAAAACACTTCTCTTTTCTCCTAAAACATTATTCTTAGAATCAATAACTTGAATGTAGTATTGTTTGTCTCCCGACTTAGCAATTTTATTTTCAGCAATGGTAAAACTAATTTTTAGCAAATCTGTTTTACTTGCTCTTTCAGTCTCTATTTCTTTTCCTGAACTTCTTTGTTTGTATGCAGCTGTTTTTAAATTTAAAATAGAAAGTTTAGATCCTTTTTCTACAGTTCTTGCCAATTCTTCGTTTTGCCCCACCAATACTTGATTATATTCTTTTTGTTCTTCTACAATGGTTTTCACGCTATCAACCTCTGAAACCAATTGACCGTTTAATTTTCTTAAAGCTTCGTTATCTCTTATTAATTCAGCTAAACGACTTTCAAGGTTTTTTACTTGCTTTTTGTAATCTTTTAAAATTAATGCATCTTTTTCAGCAGATTTTACTTTTTGAATTAATAGTTCAACTTTGGCTTTTTCTTTTTTTAATTCTTCATTTAAACCTGAGTTTTCTTTTAACAAATTATCATATGTTACTTTTAATTTTTCTAAGTCGCTTAAAATAGAATCTTTTTCAGTTAATTCATTACTTAATGTTGTTTCCGTGTTATTTAATTGATTTTTTAACTGAAAAATATAACCTACAGAAACAATTAAAAGTAAACTTAGAACTAAAATAAGGATTTTTGAATTTTTATTTTGCTTGTTTTCCATGTTTTTAAAATTTGAGTTCAAAATTATAACATTTCTACCTATAAATTATTTTGTGAATAGGCTTAATTAACATAAAATTGTATTTTTATTTGATTATGGAAAATTTTAAAATATTAACCAACTTCCAATTAGGCAAAATTACGAATCATCGCAGCGGCGAAGTTAAGTTTGGGGAAAAACTATTGACCTTTGATAAAAGATTAAATTTAGAAGAAAACATTCAAAATACGGAAGCAAAATTTATTCTTTTTGGAATTGAAGAAGACTTTGGAGTAAGAGCCAATTTGGGTAAATCAGGAGCAAAAAAAACATGGGAAACCTTTATAAAAACATTTGTTAACCTTCAACATAATAAATATTGTAAAGCTAATCAAATTTTAGTTTTAGGGTCATTAAATTACCAACATTTAGAAAGTGAAGTTTTATCTAATAATGATGAAAGCCAAAGGAATTTACTTTTTAAAATGGTGGAGCTAATTGATAAAGATGTATCGCACCTCACTTATTTAATTCACAAATACCAAAAAATTCCAATTATTATTGGCGGAGGTCATAACAATGCATACGGAAATATCAAAGGAGCTGCTTTAGCATTTCAAAAACCAATTAATGTAATTAATATTGATGCCCATTCAGATTTCAGGATTATGGAAGGTAGGCATAGCGGTAATGGTTTCTCTTATGCTTTTGACGAGAAGTTCTTGAATAAGTACTTCATATTTGGACTGCATGAAAGTTACACATCAAAAAATGTATTACTTAATTTAAAAAGTTTAGCCGATAAAGTGAAGTTCCGCACATTTGAGGAAATGATGATTCGAGAGAATTTTCCTATAAAAAACGCCCAAATAGAAGCACTTGAATTTATCAAAGATGATAATTTTGGATTTGAAATAGATTTAGATGCCATTAGTTGGATGCCAAGTAGTGCGATGACTTCAAGTGGTTATTCATTAAATGAAATTAGAAAGTTAATACATTTTTTTGGGAATCATGTCAATTGTAAATATTTACATTTATGTGAAGGAATTGTAATGGATGAACCAGCTTTGCAAATCATGTTATGTAAGAGTTTAGCTTATATGGTAACTGATTTTGTTAAAGCTAATAATTCCGAATAATATAATTATTTAACACTATAAATGGAAAGAGATCAAATAATTACAAATAATAGAGGAGAAGTTTTAGGAATTGTACAAGCCTCAGACAAAGAGGAAGTATTTTTCCAAAACGCAGTTTTTCGTCCAATTCTAAAATTGCATAATGTACTTTTTATAGAGGTCTATAAAAATTATTTATCCAAGCATAAGACTAATTTTTGGGAATTAAATGATGAACAAAAAAAGGTATTCATTGCTTCGTCTATTCAAAAAGACATCAAATTTAGAAATGCTTTAAAAGGGATGATGATTGGCTGGTTTACTATTCCTGAATATTTATTGTACACTAAAAATTCTTCCAATCTAAATAAGCGAATGATGAACTTATTGATAGAACGATACCAATCTCAAATTCATTTGATATAAAAAACCTGAAGTTTTTACTTCAGGTTTTTAATCTAGTCTCTTACTAACTTTTTATATTTCACTCTAGTTGGAGTGACTTCTTTTCCTAATCGTTTCTTTTTATTCTCTTCATAATCAGAAAAACTTCCTTCAAAAAAGTATACTTGCGAATCTCCTTCAAAGGCCAAAATATGGGTACAAACCCTATCTAAAAACCATCTGTCATGAGAAATAATTACTGCACAGCCTGCAAAATTTTGTAAACCTTCTTCTAAAGCTCTGAGCGTATTCACATCTAAATCGTTGGTAGGCTCGTCTAATAACAATACGTTTCCTTCTTCTTTCAAAGTCATTGCCAAATGCAAACGGTTTCTTTCACCACCAGATAAGGTAGAAACTTTTTTATTTTGGTCACTTCCTCCAAAATTAAATCGAGACAAATAGGCTCTTGAATTGACTTGGCGTCCACCCATCATAATTATTTCTTGACCATCACAAAAATTTTCCCAAATAGTTTTTTCAACATCAATATTTTGGTGTGATTGATCTACATAAGCAATCTTTACGGTGTCACCAATGGCAAAAGTTCCATTATCTGGAGCTTCCTCACCCATAATCATTCGGAAAATAGTAGTTTTACCAGCTCCATTTGGGCCAATAATTCCTACGATTCCGGCTTGTGGAAGGGTAAAATTTAAATCTTCGTACAATAATTTATCTCCAAATGCTTTGGCAACTCCTTTTGCTTCAATCACATTGGTCCCTAAACGAGGTCCATTTGGGATATATAACTCTAACTTTTCGTCAAGTACCTTTTGATCTTCATTTAATAATTTATCGTAGTTCTGTAAACGAGCTTTTTGTTTGGTTTGTCTGCCTTTTGCCCCTTGACGAACCCATTCTAATTCTCGCTCTAATGTTTTTCTTCTTTTAGAAGCAACTTTTTCTTCTAACTCTAATCTTTTCGATTTTTGATCTAACCACGAAGAATAATTTCCTTTCCATGGAATGCCTTCTCCCCTATCTAATTCTAATATCCATCCTGCTACATTGTCTAAAAAGTATCTATCGTGGGTTACTGCAATCACAGTTCCTGGGTATTGTTGTAAATGTTGTTCCAACCACAATACCGATTCGGCATCTAGGTGGTTAGTGGGCTCATCTAACAACAACACATCAGGTTGTTGTAACAACAATCTACACAAAGCAACTCTTCGTTTTTCACCACCTGAAAGTACTTTAATTGGCGTATCTGGTTCTGGTGTACGTAAAGCATCCATTGCAACTTCTAATTTGTTGTCTAAGTCCCAAGCTCCAGCTGCGTCAATTTTGTCTTGCAATTCAGCCTGACTATCCATTAACTTTTGCATCTTCTCTGCATCTTCATATATCTCAGGCATGCCAAACATATCATTGATTTTGTTAAACTCATCCAACAAAGCAATGGTTTCTGCAGCACCTTCTTGTACAATTTCTAGTACCGTTTTGTTTTCGTCTAACTGAGGTTCTTGCTCTAAATATCCAACTTTATAGCCGGGTGCAAAAACCAAGTCTCCTTGAAAATTTTTCTCTACTCCTGCGATGATTTTAAGCAAAGTTGACTTTCCGGAACCATTTAAACCTAAAATACCAATTTTAGCTCCGTAAAAAAAACTTAAGTAAATATCTTTTAAAACTTGTTTGTTTGCCCCTTGGTAAGTTTTACTTACTTTAGACATGGAAAAAATTACTTTTTTATCATCAGACATATTACTTTGTATTTGAAGTTTATGATTTTAAGTTGAGACTAAACGTTGCTTGTCTTGAATAGTTCATCTTTTTAGCTTATTTTTAAATACTGCAATGTTTCCAAAAATTAAATTGAATGCAGAAATTAGGATTATTGAAAATTGGTTTTTGTTTTCAACGCATTCAAAATAAAAAAACAAAAATATCAAACCAATTAAAAACAAAACATCAAATGCCAATATAACTTTTTGAGCAACAGTAAATTTTTTTCTTATCACTTCCTAAAATTTAAAAACATTATTTGATTTGCTCATTTAAAAATTTGCATATTAAATCATTTGTTATTAACTCATAAGTTAATTAAACCCTGCCTTTCAGGGCATTAAACACCCAGGCAACTGCTAAAAATCCGATGCCAACCGCACCAAAACCCCAACCAGCTACATCATCATATCTGTAGGAGCCTAAACCAATTATTAATAGTCCCATTACAATCATAATTAAAGTTGCATAGCCTAATACTGTATTTTTATTCATTCCCATAATTCTACTTTTTAAATATAAAATTCAATAAATCTTTGTACATATCTAATTCGGTCATTCCACCACTTTCTAAACCTTTAGCTTTTAAATCCGTTAGTTTGATAGATTCTAAAATAGCACTCACTTTTCTCATTGAAATATGTCGAGCAGCTTCAATAGGGTCTTTTAAAAAAAAATCTCCTCTAAGGCCTAAAGTGGAAGCTGCTACTTTCGGGTTTTTATCTCTACAACCGTGGTACTTTAAAACCAAAGAAAAAAAGTTATACAAGCTTCCTGTAACCATAACCAAAGGGTGACTCTTTGGGTTATTTGCAAAGTGATGTACTATTTTATAGCTCTTTGTACTATCATTCATTGCGATTGCTCGTTGGAGTTCGTATATATTATAATCTTTACTAAATCCAATATTTTCTTCAATGTGATGTGCAGTAATGTTTGTTTTAGGTGGTATTAAAATGAATAGTTTTTGTAGTTCATTTTTAATCTTCGTCAAATCGTTTCCTAAAAACTCAAACAATATGTTTGCTGCTTTTTGCTCAATAGTGTAATCTTTTTGTTGCACAAAACTTTTAATCCAATCTGTTACCAAATGGTCTTTCAATTTCTCTGAAAGTAAATACTCCGTTCCTATTGGCAATTGTTTACCTAATTTGGTTTTACCATCTACTTTCCCGTGTTTGTGAGCAATAACTAAAATAGTGGTGGTTTGTGGGTTTTTAAGATAACTTACCAAATGTTCAGTATCTTTGATATTTGCTGCTTCTTTTACAATAATCAATTGTTTGTCAGATAATAGGGGAAATTTTTTAGCAGCACTTATCACATCTAACATCGAAACATCTTTGCCATATAAAATTAATTGATCAAAAGCCTTAGCAGATTCCTCAATAATGAATTCCTCCATATAATCTACCAACAAGTCAATAAAAAAAGATTCTTCGCCTTGAAAAAAATAGACAGGCTTATAATTTTTATTCTTTAAATCTTTCAGTATCTGGTTAACTTTTTCCATCCAAAAAAAATTATTTTTGCATATGCAAAAATTAAATTTCCCAAACTTTGCTTTTCGTTTCAAAATTACGGAAAATAAAACTTTTATCTTTGACCGAATTCGCAAAAAGTTTTTGTTGTTAACTCCTGAAGAATGGGTCCGACAGCATTGGGTGTATTTTTTACTTGATATTCAACAAATTCCGATTTCGATGTTGTCGTTAGAAAAAACTTTTGATTTAGGCCAGAGGAAAAAACGTTTTGATTTGGTAGTATATCAAAGAAATGGAAAATTATGGATGTTGATAGAATGCAAACAATCTTTTGTGGAAATTTCACAAAATGTTTTTGACCAAATTCAACAGTATCAAACTACTCTAAAAGCGAATCATTTGGTTGTTAGTAATGGAATAAATCACCATATATTTAATAAAACTGAAGAAAATAAAAGAATTGATTTTCTTACTTTTTTTCCAAAATATCAACTTTAATTTAAAGACCATTGAAAAAAATAGCATTGGCAATACTTAACTGGAATGGTATAGATTTGTTAAAACAATTTTTACCATCCATTATAAAGCATTCAACGGAAGCAAAAATTTATTTAATTGATAACAATTCAACAGATGATAGTGTTGTTTTTGTAATGGAAAATTTCCCTGAAATAACAATCATCCAACATCATGAAAATTATGGTTTCTCCAAAGGATACAACCAAGCAATTAGTAATATTGATGAGGAATATATTGGATTTATCAATTCAGATGTAGAAGTAACTACAAACTGGTTACGACCTATCCTTCAATTAATAGAAGAAAAACAATACCATATTATTCAACCTAAAATACTTGATTTTAAAAATAAAGAATTCTTTGAATATGCTGGTGCTGCAGGAGGTTTTATAGACCGTTTTGGGTATCCTTTTGCAAGAGGAAGGGTGTTTTTAGAATTGGAAAAAGATAAAAATCAATACCAAAGTGCAGAAATATTTTGGGCCTCTGGTGCTTGTTTTTTTATGTCGAAAAGTCATTTTATACAACTAAATGGTTTTGATGAAGTGTTCTTTGCACATCAAGAAGAAATTGATTTGTGTTGGAGAGCTCAAAATAAAGGCCTAAAAGTGTATTGTACTACCGATAGTAAGGTTTATCATCTTGGTGGTGCCACCTTACACAATAAAAATCCCAAAAAAACCTATTTGAATTTCAGGAATTCTCTTATAATGCTGACCAAAAATTTACCTGGAACTAGTTTGCCTTTAATTATCATAAGCAGATTGGTTTTGGATGGCATTGCAGGTATTCAATTTTTATTAAAAGGTGAATGGAAACATACCTTAGCGATAATTCACGCTCATTTTAGTTATTATCGAAATTTTGCTACTGTATTAGAAAAGCGAGGACCTAATAAAATTAAAAAATACTTTTATATCAATTCCTTGATATTCAATTACTATGTAAAAGGGAACAAAAATTTTTCTACCTTTTTAGCTAAATAATCTTTAAAATGTTAAAAGCGGCAAAATTCTTGTAGTAAATTTGCAAAACTAAAACTTAATTAAGATGAAAAAAGTATTGTATTTTATTGCATTATCTTTAGTGTTGTCTTCTTGTGGGGCAAAGAAAAAAATTGCTGAATTAGAATCGAAAAACAAAGAATGTCAAGATTTGTTAAACTCTACAACAATGAAGTTAAATTTGTGTTTAACTGAAAAAGATGCTTTAAATAAACAGATTAGTTTGTTAGAGAAAAGCAATTCTGATATGAAAGGCCAAGTTGATAACCTTACTGTGTTAAGTGCTAAAGGAGCCCAAAACGTAGAAAAATTCTTGGAAAGTTTAACTGAAAAAGATTTGAAAATCAATCGTTTACAAGATGCTTTAACAAAAAAGGATAGTGTAACTTTGGCTTTAGTTACAAGTTTAAAAAGAGAAGTTGGTATCAATGATCCTGATGTGGAAGTAAATGTAGAAAAAGGGGTGGTATTTATTTCGTTATCTGACAAAATGTTGTTTAAATCTGGTAGTTATGAAATTACTGCGAGAGCAAGTGAAATTTTAGCCAAAGTTGCTAAAGTAATTAATAGTAAGCCAGATTTTGAATGTTTGATAGAAGGACATACAGATAATGTTCCTTACCGTAACGGAGTATTACTTGATAACTGGGACTTAAGTGCAAAAAGATCTACAGCAATCGTTAGGGCTTTAACTGGTCAACATAGTGTGAAACCATCACAATTAATTGCTGCTGGTAGAGGTGAGTTTGTGCCATTGGTACCAAACAATACCTCAGAAAATCGCTCTATCAATAGAAGAACAAAAATTATAATCATGCCTAAAATAGATCAGTTTTATGATATGATTGAAAAGGAAATGAAAAACTTATCTAAGGGGAAGTAATATAATATCCAATCCTTGTAAATTTTAAAGCAGCTAAGCCAAAACTTAGCTGCTTTTTTGTTTTTTAAAACTTTTTTTGCAATTATTTAAAATTTCAATGAAAATTTATATTTGGCAGTAAGTACAAAAAAAATAATACAAATTAAGTAACCTTGTATAACGAGTCATATTAGATTAAAATATAAAAGTTCAAAACTTATACATATTTTATGGCTCTACTATTTCATAATCCCAATTAGATATTCCTCCTAATAGATTGTAAGTGCATTCAAAACCAAGTTGTTCCATAATTTGACACGCTTGAGAACTTCTTCCCCCTGCATGACAATACACATATAAGTTTTTGGATTTGTCTAATTCCTCTACTCCATAAATAAATCCTTGACCCTTATAAATATCAATATTGATAGAGCCTGGAATAATTCCATTTTCAAATTCTTCTGGAGTTCGTACATCTAAAATAATTCCATTGGCATCGTTTTGAGCCAATTCCCTCCATTTTTCTTGGGATAAATTTTCCATAATTTGATCGTTTATTTGAATTCAAAATTAACAAAAACTGCACGATCCGAGTTGGAAAGTGCAGTATATTTTTTTGGGATTGTAACTCAAGTTACACTTTAATAGAACAGCCTATGGCTTTGGTGGTTTTTACTACCACATCTTTCTTCTTAAGTAAAGCATCTATAGCATCTTCCACATACTTTACTTTTACCGCTTTAGGCTCTTCGTAGTTATCATCAATAGCACCTATATATTGTATCACATTACCCTTAGATGTTTTCTCTAAAACAAATACATGAGGTGTTTTGGTTGCACCATATTGAGGATATATTTTTTGTCCTTCATCCAATAAATATGGAAATGTAAATCCTTTTTCTTTGGCTCTTACTTGCATCAAATCATAACTGTCTTTTGGTTGCTTTTCAGGATTATTTGGATTAATTGCAATTACAGGGTAGCCTTTTGATTTGTATTTTTTGTCTAACGCAATGATACGGTCTTCATAAGCTATCGCATACGGACAGTGATTACAAGTAAATATCACAATAAATCCTTTGGCGTCTTTATAATCTTTTAAAGAAACCATTTTGCCATCTGTATTTTTTAAATTAAAATCAGTTGCTATATCACCAATCCCATACCCAGAAGCTATTGGCTGATTAGAAGTAAATAATAAGATAGATAAAAGCAATCCGAGTGAATAAATAATTTTCTTTTTCATGAGTTAATATTTAAAAGTTATCAATAATGTTTTTTAATTGTTCTTTGGTGAAGCTTTGTTCAAAAAACACTCGTTTATTTTTGGTGAAAACCAAAGTAGCTGGTATGGAACCACTCCAATTGGCATCTACTTTTTCAATCCATGCATTGGCATCCGGATCATTCAAATGTAGTACTTTGGCTTTTAGATGATGATTGATTATAAAAGGGATCAACTTTTTCTCTTTTTGCTTGTTAAAATCTAAACTTACCAATAGCATTTTGAATTTTTGATTTTTGTATTCTTGGTTGATTGCTTCAAAAGCAGGCAATTCTTCAATACATGGCTCACACCAAGTTGCCCAAAAATTCACAACAAACAAAGTATCAGATTTTGTTTGTAACATCGGAGCAAACTCTTGAAAAGTGTAGGAGGGTATATCTACTTTATCAGATAGTTCATCACTTACCTTTTTATTTTTAAAGTCACATCCAATTAAATTAATTAAAACTATAATATGTAAAATTCTTTTCATGATATAAATTTACAGGGCTTCCATTCCTCAGTAAATCATTTAACAAAAATTTAATCAATATTTGTATCTACAAATATATTTCTACTTTAAATTTGTACCAACAAATAAAAAAAATGATCAACGAAATTGTTCAAGGTAAAGGTGTTATTAATATTGAGAAAAGAACCGTATTAAACGTGTTCTTCACTTATTATGAAATATACGCTACGTTGAGTGAGTTAACCAAAAAACATGAAATTACTTTAGAACAATTCAATGTATTACGCATTTTAAGAGGACAAAAACAGCAACCAATTAACATGGGTGTAATCCAAGAAAGAATGGTTGCAAGATCAAGTAACTCTACCAGAATTGTAGATAAATTAGTAGAAAAAAAGTTGGTTGATCGAAGAATTTGTCCGAACAATAAAAGAAAAATGGAAATTGTGATTACCAATCAAGGTTTAGAAAAGTTATCGAGAATAGATCCGGAAATAGAAGAAATGGAAAAACAATTATCCAAAAATTTATCGCTTGGAGAACTTTTACATCTGAATGAATTACTAACTAAATATCGAACTATCAAAAACAATTGTATATGAATTTTATCAACGACCAAAAATGGCGTTATGCCACCAAAAAAATGGATGCTAGCAAAAAGGTATCCGATGCTGATTTTCAATTATTAATGGAGGCAATACAATTAAGTACTTCCTCATACGGGTTACAACCTTATGTAATTTTTAATGTTGTAGATCCGGAGATTAGAAAGCAAATCCAGCCAGCTGCTTGGAACCAATCACAAATTGTAGATGCCTCTCACCTATTGGTATTTGCCAATATCTTGGATTTTGGTGAAAAAGAAATTGAAGCATACATTCAAAATTTGGTAGAAACCAGACAAATTTCTCATGAAGCTGTGAAGGGTTACGAAGATTTTATGAAAATGAAAATCACAGCACTGCCAAAAGAGAAGAGAGATATTTGGACCTCTAAACAAACTTATTTGGCACTAGGCAACTTATTAAATGCAGCCGCTGAACTGAAAATTGATGTGACACCAATGGAAGGTTTTGAACCGGAAAAGGTAAATGAAATTTTAAAGTTAAATGAGCAAAATTTAAATGCAGCACTAATCGCAGCTATTGGTTACAGAAGTGAAGAAGATGCTTCCCAACATTATGCAAAAGTTAGAAAACCATTGAATCAATTATTTATAAACATTTAATTTAAAACACTTATGAAAAACGTAATCTTAACTGCATTAATCTTAATTGTAGGATTTGCAAACGCACAAAACAAAAAAATTGATGTAACCAAAAGTTCTATTGAATGGATTGGTAAAAAAGTAACCGGAGCTCATGATGGAACCATTCAATTGGCGAGTGGTACTTTGTTAATGGACAAATCTGAATTAAAAGGAGGAAAATTTGTAGTAGACATGACCTCTATTAATGTAAAAGATTTGGCTGCCGGAAAAGGCAAAGAGAAATTAGAAGGACACTTAAAAGCGGATGATTTTTTTGGTGTGGATAAATTTAGTACATCTACTTTAGAATTTAAAAAAATTGCAAAAAAATCTGCAAACGTGTATACTGTTACTGCAGATTTAACTATCAAAGGAATCACTAACCCTATTACTTTTGACATTACAGTTGACAAAAACAAAGCAAGTGCTTCATTAATGGTTGACAGAACAAAATATGACATCAAGTATGGTTCTGGAAGCTTTTTTGACAACTTAGGAGATAAAGCAATCAATGATGAATTTGAATTAAAAGTCAACTTAACTTTTTAATACATCAAAAAAAGCTGTATTTATTTTATTAAATACAGCTTTTTAAAATTAAATGGGTACCCTTTTTTATATTTTGACAACTAATGCTATTGAATGTAATATATGATTATTTAGTGTGTGTGACCTTTCAAAAGCAAATTTACCAACAGATTGAAGTTTAATCGCAATATCATTTTTAATCCAATATTGTAAATTTAAACCTGCATTTATTGTACCGTTAAAGTCAGTATTAAACTTATTAATTCCAAAACCACCAATAAAAGCTAAATCTAAATTATCTTTTTTGGCAACATCTGAGTCTAATGCATACAGCTTTGCATTCATGTCGATACTTAAAAAATAACCTTCATTTTCAACAAAAGTTCCATTTTGCATTACATTAGTTGATATTTTATTATAATTTATCTCAGAAACAAAACCCCAATTACTAGGCTTGTACTCAATTGAAACATTTGAAATAATATTACCTAAACTCATTTGTTTTAAATTGAAATATTGTTGATTAATGGTTGAGGTATTGTCAAGCAAGTTAAGACCAAATCCAAAATACCAATCTGATTTTGAAGAACTTGTTTCTGATTGTGCTTTTAAATTATAATTTAAAAGTAAAAAAGCGGTTACTAAAAACAATTTATTCATGATGTTTTTTTTTACAAATTTATAAAAAAAATACAATTTTTAAACATTTATAAAATAAATCGTTTTTTAAACTTTATGATTGTAATATTTGTAAATTAAAAATTAATTATACAATTACTGTTTAATATTTATTAATGAAAACTATATCAACAAAATTAAACTTACAAATTCTTTTTGAAGACAATCACTTATTAGTAATAAATAAAAGGGTTGGTGATATAATTCAATGGGATAATACTAACGACATTCCATTAGTAGAAATAGGTAAAGCATACTTAAAAGAAAAATATCAAAAAAAAGGAAACGTATTTCTAGGAGTGGTTCATCGTTTAGATAGACCTACTACAGGAATTGTTGTTTTTGCAAAAACTAGTAAAGCTTTAAGTAGATTAAATGAAATGTTTAAGGAACGAAATACTAAGAAAACTTATTTAGCAATAGTTAACCAAATACCCCCAAAAACAGTAGATACTTTATCACATTATTTAATCCGAAATACAAAAAACAACACCTCAAAGGCACATGTAAAAGAAGTACCAAATAGCAAAAACTCCTCCTTAACTTATGAATTATTTCATTCTTTTGATAAGTATTATGCCTTAAAAATTAACTTGCATACAGGGCGACATCACCAAATTAGAGCACAGTTAAGTGCAATAGGATGTAGCATTAAAGGAGATTTAAAATATGGAGCCGTAAGAAGTAATCCTGACGGAGGCATACATTTGCATGCTTGGAAATTAGATTTTATCCATCCTGTTACCAAAGAAATTTTAAATATCACAGCACCACTACCTAATGATGTTTTGTGGGAGAAATTAAGTAAGATCCTATAATAATTTTGTATATTTGATTTACTTATTAAACTTTGTGTAATGAAATCAATAGTATTATTTTGGCTTCTTTTGCCAGCTATGTTGTTAGCTCAATCCCATTTTATGGGATCCAATACTAGTAGAAAGGTTGGTGTAATTCATTCTACCTTAAATCCTGCTGAACTTAGCAACTTGCATAATAAAGTAGATTTACATCTTTTTGGTTCTAGTTTAATTGTAAGCAACAACAAGTTGACATTTAAAGATTTTTTTGAAGATAATGTTGAAGAAAGATTATTTTCTACGGAAGGAAATGTAAATGCCAATGTATCTGCTCAATTTGTTGGACCTGGAGTAGCATTTAAAGTCAATAAATGGGCATTTGGGGCCCATGTAGCCACCAATGCCAATATTTGGATGCACCAATTGAATAGCCCTTTTATAGATGCGGTAATCAATAGCGATATGCTATTGGCTTCAACCACAATTAATGCTACTGCTAATCAACGTTTTAGCGGAATGAGCTGGGGAGAAATCAACTTTAGTATTTCAAGAGTTTTATTGGAAACTGAAAAACATCAATTCAATGCTGGTATAACCGGTAAATTATTGTTTCCGGGAACTTTTGGCAATGGTGGAATTCAATCACTTCAAGGGAATATCAATACTATTGGAGGGATTACTTTCTTAAGTAATGCAACTGCTACTATCAATTTTGCATATTCCGGAATTTTGGCGGAAGACTTTAATAATTCTTCTAATTATACCAAAAGCATGTTTGGAGGTTTTAACGGATTTGGAATAGATTTAGGGGTAACCTATAGCTATAAAAAAGATGATATAACTTACTTAAAAGCTGGGGCATCTGTAAGAAATATTGGTACGATGACATTTAAAAACGATAACAACTCTAATAGGAAATGGTTATTTAATTCCAACAACAGTGGAGATCCAAACGGATTAAATCTAAATCAGTTTTCTGGAGTTAGTAGCTTAGAAGAATTGGAGCAATTGTTAATCAATTCAGGAACATTAACCCCACAGTCTAACACCAATGAAGTAAAAGTTAGTTTACCAACTATATTGAATGCATATGTTCAATGGGATATAGCCAAAAACTTTTTATTAGATGCTTATTTACAACAAAGTTTACACAACCAAGAGGATAATTTACAAATTGCTAACCAAAATACTTATGCTATAATTCCTCGTTTAAAATTTGGGACATTTGAAGTATCTTCTCCTTTGGCCATCAATCAAGACAGTAATTTTACAAATGGGATAGGTTTGCGATTGGGTGGATTTTATTTAGGTTCTAATAGTATCATTACCACATTAATGAACAATAGTAAAGTAGGTGATGTTTACTTTGGTTTACAATTTGGATTTTAATAAAAAAGTATGAGTTCACTAAAAAATACGATTTCTTATTCTGAGAGAATTCGGTTGCTTAAAAAGCTAAAACAAGAAATTAAAAATCAAGAAGAAGACATTTACAAAGCTTTGTTCTTAGATTTTAAAAAACCACCTATGGAAACCTTTTTAACGGAAATTCATGTGGTTTTAAAAGATATTGATCTTTACCTTAAAAATACCAAAAAATGGACAAAACCAAAAATGGTTTGGCCAAGTATATTTAATTTTCCGTCAAAAGAATACATTTTATACCAACCTTATGGAAAAGTTTTGGTAATTTCACCTTGGAATTACCCATTTCAATTGGCTATGTGCCCTTTAATTGCTGCCATTGCTGCTGGAAATACCGTAGTTTTAAAACCATCAGAAATTAGCTACCATACCGGACAAATTATAACCAAAATATTACAAAATGTTTTTGAAGTACACCAAGTATCTGTCGTACATGGTGGAGCTGAAATAACTCAACAATTGATTAAAGATAAATTTGATTACATCTTTTTTACTGGCAGCGTTGCTGTTGGTAAAATTATTGCCAAAGCAGCAGCAGAATATCTTACTCCAACTACTCTTGAATTGGGAGGTAAATCTCCATGTGTTGTAATGGGAGATGCCAACATTGCATTAGCAGCAAAAAAAATAGTTTGGGGGAAGTTTTTAAATGCAGGACAAACTTGCATTGCTCCTGATTATGTTTTGGTACATACCAAAGAAAAATTCAATTTAATTCAAGCAATTAAAAATGAAATTGTTTCCACTTTTGGAGAAAATCCGATAGAAAGTCCGGACTTAGCAAGAATAATTAATGCCAACCATTGGGATAGATTGATGCGATTGTTATCGAATCAAGAATTGATTTCTTTTGATCAACCCAATTCTTTAGAAAAATACTTTCCTCCTACTTTGGTTTTAGAACCGAGTTTACAAAGTGAAGTATTGCAGGAAGAAATTTTTGGTCCCATATTGCCTATCATCAGTTTTTCTAATGAAGAAGAAATTGATAAAATCATATCTACTTTTGAAAAACCTTTGGCTTTTTATGTGTTTACAGAAAACGGTACATTGGGAAAATCTTTCTTAGAAAAATTCTCCTTTGGAGGGGGTTGTATCAACGATTGTATTATGCATTATACCAATCATCGTTTGCCATTTGGTGGTATTGGAGAAAGTGGTATTGGAGCTTATCACGGAAAATTTGGCATTGACACTTTTTCTCATAAAAAAGCTGTAGTACAAAGATTTTCTTGGTTGGAAATTCCCATAAGATATGCCCCATATAAGAAAAAATTTCCATGGGTAAAAAAAATTCTTTATTGGATTGGTTAAATTTCATATTTTAGAACAAACAAAACTAAAACAGAATTCAATGGAAATTAAAAACGACAAATTACAGAATGCTCTGCAGTATGGTTACCAATTAGATTTTGGTACTGTAATGGAAAAATCATTTGATCAATTCAAAAAAACTTGGGCAACAGGAGGTGTTGCAATTTTATTAATTGCTTTAGTAATAGGTGTTTTTACTATAGGTGCTATGGGAATGTTGATAGGTTTTTCAAGTTTAACAAATCCTGCTCTTTTAGCTGAAATAGATTTTAGTGAGTATGAAATTGTAAGTTTATTAATTTATGCTATTATCATTGCTATTGCATCAGGAATTTTAGCTCCAATGAACGCCGGATTAATTCAACTAATCCACGAGGCTAAATTAGGGAAACCATTAAGTATTGGTATTGTATTTCAACATTACAAATCTCCAAAGTTTAAAGATCTTTTTTTAGCTGGATTTATTATTGGAAGTGTCAGTTCGTTTTTAACTGTACTTTTACAATATTATGGAGCTGAAATTTTTGCAAATGGATTTAATTATTTAATCAACTATTTTACTTTTTTAGTTTCTCCAATTATAATTTTTGGCAACCGAAATGGAATAGATTCAATTTCTGATAGTATATTATTGGTAATTAAAAACATACCTATTACAGCAGCCCTTTTAGTGGTTTCTGGAATATTTGTGGTTTTAGGTTTGTTTGCAATATGTATTGGAATTATTTTTACCTCAGTATTTTATTATTGTGTAGTTTATCATATTTACGATTCCATTGCACCAATTGTAGACAATAATTTAATTGATGAAATAGGAAACGAATAAAATTATCCTAGCCATCCCTCTCTATCTAAACTGCGGTATTGTATTGCTTCTGAAATATGCATTGGCAAAACAAATTCACTTCCTTCTATATCTGCAATGGTTCTGCTAACCTTTAAAATTCTGTCATACGCTCTGGCAGATAAGTTTAAGCGTTCCATTGCAGTTTTTAGCAATTGTAACGAAGCAGTATCTAAAACACAATATTCTCGTATTTGTGCTACACCCATTTGGGCATTGTAATGTATTTTATCCAATTGTTCAAATCGTTTCGCCTGAATTTCTCTAGCTTTTATTACCCTTTCTCTAATTACTGTGCTACCCTCCCCTTTTCTGGTTTCCGATAGTTTTTCAAAAGGTACCGGAGATACTTCAATGTGAATATCAATACGATCTAATAATGGTCCTGAAATCTTCCCTAAATATCGTTGCATTTCTACTGCAGAAGTTTGTACCGGTGCATCGGGGTCGTTAAAATACCCACCGGGAGACGGATTCATACTTGCCACTAGCATAAACGAAGATGGATACGTAATCGTAAATTTTGCTCTGGAAATAGTCACCTCTCTGTCTTCCAAAGGTTGTCGCATTACCTCTAAAACTTCACGTTTAAATTCAGGAAGTTCATCTAAAAATAACACACCATTATGTGCCAATGAAATTTCTCCCGGTTGCGGATAACTTCCACCTCCGACTAACGATACACTAGATGCCGTATGATGAGGGTTTCTGAAGGGCCGTTGGGTAAGCAATCCAATATTTTTAATTTTCCCCGCAACCGAATGAATTTTAGTAGTTTCCAACGCCTCTTTTATAGTCATTGGAGGTAAAATACTTGGCAAACGTTTGGCCAACATGGTTTTACCGGAACCGGGAGGGCCTATTAAAATGATATTGTGCCCACCTGCTGCCGCAATTTCCATACAACGTTTAATGGATTCTTGTCCTTTCACATCTGCAAAATCAAATTCTGGGAATTCTAAAGTTTGGTTAAATTCCTCTTTGCTATCAATTACCAATGGTTGCAATGCTAATTTTCCTTCTAAAAACTGAATCACCTCCTCTATATTGCTTACTCCATAAACCTGTAAGCCTTCTACAATAGCAGCTTCTTTGGCATTTTCCGAAGGTAAAATAAAACCTTTAAAACCATCTTCTAAAGCTTTTATAGCAATAGGTAAAGCCCCTTTTATGGGCTGTAAACTTCCATCCAACGAAAGTTCTCCCATGATAATATATTGGTCTAAAGTGTTTGTGTTAATTTGTCCGGATGCTTTTAAAATCCCCATAGCTAAAGGCAAATCATACGAAGAACCTTCTTTACGTAAATCAGCTGGAGCCAAATTAATAATGATTTTTTTACCTGGTATTTGGTAGCCTATATTTTTTAACGCAGCAGCAATTCTAAAATTACTTTCTTTAACTGCATTATCTGGTAAGCCTACCAAATGATAGCCTGCCCCTTTATCAACATTAACCTCAACGGTTATGGTAGTTGCTTCTACCCCAAAAACAGCACTGGCATATAATTTTACCAACATAATCTTAAGGTTTAACTTACATAAGTTATCAAAAATATAAAAATTTACCATTAATTTTGTAAAAATTTTTTATATTGAAATCATTTGCTTTTCTGTTGCTTTTAATTGCTATTTACACATCTAATGCTCAAAAACCGATTAACCAGCAAGAATAACAAATTTGGCTGGGCTATTTAACTGAAACCAAATTTAACCAACATTGGAGTTGGTGGAACGATGCCCATTGGGTACCCGGAAGTTTCGGCATTGTAAGAACCGGAATAACCAAAGCTTGGGACAAACCCAAAATAAAAGCCACCATAGGTTATGCTTTTTTAATGATATATCCTATCAATGGCCTCACTACATATCGACCGGAACACCGACCTTGGAGACAAACCACATTGAGCCATGGAAGCAAACCATGGAGCTATTTTCATCGATTGCGATACGAAGGCAGGTTTCGCAGAACCATAATAGATGATTATTTGCAAAACGAATTCAACTTTAATTTCAGATTGCGTTATTTGTTCCAAGCCCGTTACTTTTTAAACCAAGAACCAGATGCCAACTACAAATGGTTATTAATGGCATCAGATGAAGTTTTGGTAAATATCGGAAAAGAGATTAAAGATGGCATTCGATTGGACCAAAACCGAATTTCTATTGGGGCAGGTGTGCAATTTAAAAATACTACCATTCAGCTAGCTTACATGAACCAACTCATTGAATCCAACACTACTTTTAATTTCCGAATGAACCACAATTTGCAGCTGTTGGTTTTCCAAAATTTTGATTGGTATAACTTTCTCTTTTTATTATTTGTGCGTTCCCCACCCAAAGGTGGGTCGGGCTGTACGTTGCAATCTTTGGCTCGACCTCCCCAAAGGATTTCCACTGCCATCCCTAACGCGGTTAGTGTTTCAAAATAAAAAAGTAAAATAATTTGGTCATTATGTAAAGTTTATTTTACATTTGTAAATTATTTTTAACATTTAGACTTATGAAAACAACATTTTTATTACCGAATTATCTCAAATTCGTTGGTTGGCTTCTGTTTGTAACTTCTACGTTAACTTATTTGTATTTTACTATTTCAGGGGAATCGATTGATGAATATTTGCTGTGCAAAACATTTGCTATTTATCAAGATGGATTTTTTATGGTGGAAAAAAATAACTCATTTCAATTCATTGAAAATCCAATGTTCGATGAGTTATTATTGGTAGCTTTTTTATTAGGTGCTTTAATTTTAGGCTTCAGCAAAACCAAACACGAAGATGAAATGGTAGCCAAAATTAGATACGAAAGCTTGGTTTGGGCAACCATTTTTAATATAGTAATGATTATCATCACCACACTTACCATATACGGAATGGTATTTTTGAATTTCATTTACTTTTTCATTGTATCAAGTTTGTTCTTCTTTGTTATTCGCTTTCATTACCAATTATATCTACTCCAAAAAATCTCCGAAAATGACGAATAAAATCAGAATTTACCGAGCCATCAAAGAGATTTCACAAGAGCAATTGGCTCAGGAAATTGGGGTAAGCCGACAAACCATCCATGCCATGGAAAAAAACAAATACGTGCCTTCTACAGTTTTGGCTTTAAAAATTGCTAGATATTTTGAGGTAAAGGTGGAAGAAATCTTTGCGTTAGATAACGAAGATTAACCATAAAAAAAACTCCCTGAATTTCAGAGAGTTTTTTAGTTTTAACCTTTTAAATTTGCAATACTTTGCTCTAAAGCAGCAATTTTATTTAAAGCATCTTGCTCTTTGTTTCGTTCGTTTTCCAAAACTTGTGCAGGAGCACCTTGTACAAATTTATCGTTAGAAAGTTTCTTCTGTACAGAAACCAAAAATCCTTTGGTATACTCCAATTCTTTTTGCAGTTTTTCTAATTCTTCTTCCACATTAATATTGGCCCCAACCGGAACAAAATATTCGTTGGTTTTAACTCTAAAACTAAAAGCATCTGAAACCGCTTGGTTAGTTGCATTCATTTCCGAAACATTCCCTAATTTTTGTACTACAGCATTCCATTTTGTTCCAAAATTTTCGGTGTCCATTACCAACAATTGGATGGTTTCTTTAAACGGAATGTTTTTATCTTTTCGCATGGTTCGAACTCCGGCAACCAATTCAGCAATAAAATCAAATTGTTCTATCACTGTCCCGTCAAACGAAGTAACTTTAGGCCAAGTGCTTACAATTAAAGCTTCTTCTTTGGTTCTTGGTTGGATGTGTTGCCAAATATCTTCGGTTAAAAATGGCATATACGGATGCAACAATTTCAACAAATCCTCTAAAATAGCAATGGTTTTTTGAAAGGTAACCGCATCTATCGGCTGACCATAAGCAGGTTTGATAATTTCCAAATACCAAGAACAAAAATCTTCCCAAACCAATTTATAAATTGCCATCAAAGCATCACTTAATCGATATTTTTCAAAGTGATCTTCAATTTCTACCAAAGTTTTTTGAAATTTATTTTCAAACCATGTTGTAGCTAAAGCAGAAGCCTCAGGAGTAACTACTTCCGCTACTTCCCAACCTTTGATCAAACGAAAAGCATTCCAAATTTTGGTGGCAAAAGCCCTTCCGTTGGCACATAATTCTTCATCAAATAAAATGTCATTACCTGCAGAAGCACTTAACAACAAACCAACTCTAACAGCATCGGCTCCAAACTGTTCAATCAAATCTAATGGATCAGGTGAATTACCTAACGATTTGCTCATTTTTCTTCGCAATTTATCGCGAACAATTCCGGTTAAATACACATTGCTAAATGGCTTTTCTCCTTGGAACTCGTATCCGGCAAAAATCATTCGAGCCACCCAGAAAAACAAAATATCCGGTCCGGTTACCAAATCGTTGGTTGGATAGTAGTATTTAATTTCTTCATTTTCAGGGTGTCTAATGCCATCAAACACCGCAATTGGCCATAACCACGACGAAAACCAAGTGTCTAATGCATCCTCATCTTGCTGCAAATCTGTGAATTGCAAATCAGAATTTCCAGATTTTTGTTTAGCCAATTCCAAAGCTTCTTCTTTGGTTAATGCTACTACATAATCTTCCTTGCCATCTCCGTAGTAGTAAGCCGGAATTTGTTGTCCCCACCACAATTGTCGAGATATATTCCAATCGCGAATGTTTTCTAACCAATGTTTGTAGGTATTGTTAAAACGGTTTGGAAACAATTTGATTTCTTCTGTCTCTAATACTGCTTTTAAAGCCGGCTCTACCAAAGTATCCATCTTTAAAAACCATTGGTCTGACAATCGAGGTTCCACTACTGCTTTGGTTCGTTCAGAAGTCCCCACTTTATTCAAATGTTCCTCTACTTTAACCAAATGACCTAGCGATTGTAATTCGGTAGCAATTTCATCACGAACCACAAATCGGTCTTTGCCTTGGTAGTGTAATCCGAAGCTGTTTAAAGTTGCATCTGCATTAAAAATATCAATCACTTCTAGCTGATGTTTGTCTCCCAACATTTTATCGTTCATGTCGTGTGCTGGAGTTACTTTTAAACATCCGGTTCCGAATTCTCTGTCTACATATTCATCAAAAATAATCGGAATGCTTCGGTTAGCAATTGGCACAATGGCTCTTTTTCCTTTAAAATGTTGGTATCTTTCATCTTCCGGATGGATGCAAATTGCAGTATCCCCTAAAATAGTTTCCGGACGAGTGGTAGCAATTACAATATATTCCTCAGTACCTTCAACTGCATAACGAATTTGGTATAATCTGCCTTTTCTTTCTTCATAAATTACTTCTTCGTCTGACAAAGTTGTTTTAGCCTTCGGATCCCAATGTACCATTCGGTATCCACGGTAAATCAATCCTTTGTTGTATAAAACTACAAACGACTTTAATACAGCCTCTGTCATTTCCGGATCCATGGTAAATTTGGTTCTATCCCAATCGCATGAACAACCTAACTTTTTTAATTGCTCTAAAATAATCCCACCATGCCTGTCTGTCCACTCCCAAGCGTGTTTTAAAAACTCTTCGCGAGTAAGTTGGTCTTTGCTAATACCTTCTGTTTGTAATTTTGCAACTACTTTTGCTTCGGTAGCAATAGAAGCGTGATCGGTTCCTGGTACCCAACAGGCATTGAATCCTTTTAATCGAGCTTTTCTGATCAATACATCCTGAATGGTGTTATTTAACATATGCCCCATGTGCAAAACTCCCGTTACGTTTGGTGGAGGAATTACAATGGTATATGCTTTTCTGTGGTCAGGTGTAGAATGAAAAAATCGGTGTTCCATCCAGTAGTAGTACCACTTTTGTTCAACATTTTTAGGATCAAATTGGGCAGGAATTGTCATATTGTATCTAATATATTGTCGTTTGGAATGATTTTTGAAAATGCAAAAGTAAGATTTTTGTCTGTTTTTATCGGATATTTTATCAACTATCCAAGGAAAGAGAAGAAAAAATTTAACAAATGAATGATTAAAAAATTTTTATATTAGCAAACTAACATTACCACATACCATGAAAAATTTATACTTATTTGTTTTGGTACTTTTTAGCAGTAGTTTGATGGCACAAAAAGGACCAAAAATTGAATTTAAAGCAAAAGACAACACGATTTATTACGGAAAAGTGTACAAAGGAGAGGACGATGGGGTTAGAAAATTTGAATTTACCAATACTGGCGATGCTCCATTAATTATTACCAATGTGCAATCTACTTGCGGATGCACCGTACCAAAAAAACCTGAAGCACCTATCATGCCCGGAAAATCGGAAGTGATAGAGGTAAAATACAACATGGCTTTAGGACCTATTCGAAAAAGCATTACTGTAGAGTCCAATGCTGTAAACGTAGAGCAAGGAAGAGTTTACTTGAAAATTAAAGGAGAAGTAGTAGAAAGAACTTCGGTTTTAGAAAAGCCCAAAACCGGACCGATGAATTAATTTTACTATATAGTTATCATGAAAAAATCCGCTAAAATTGGATTTTTTCGTTGTTTGTTGTATGGTTTTGCAGAAAATTCTGCGGGTTGCGTAGTGTAGTAATTATCTTGAGTAGTTAGGTGCTTCTTTGGTAATGGTTACGTTGTGAGGGTGGCTTTCTTTAATACCACTATTGGTAATGCGAACAAATTGTGCTTCATCTTGTAGTGTCTCAATATCTTTTGCACCGCAATATCCCATTCCAGCTCTTAAACCACCAATAAATTGTGACATACTTTCGTTCAATTCTCCTTTATATGGCACACGACCTACAATTCCTTCGGGAACTAATTTTTTAATGTCGTCTTCTACGTCCTGAAAGTATCTGTCTTTCGAACCTTCTTGCATGGCTTCTAACGAACCCATCCCTCGATACGATTTGAATTTTCTTCCTTCAAAAATAATGGTCTCTCCCGGAGATTCTTTGGTTCCTGCTAATAGAGAGCCTAGCATTACAGAATCTGCACCTGCTGCAACTGCTTTAGGAATATCTCCTGTATAACGAATCCCTCCATCTGCAATTACAGGAACTCCGGTACCTTTGATGGCTGCTGCTACTTCCATAACGGCAGATAATTGCGGAAAGCCTACTCCTGCTACAACTCTGGTGGTACAAATAGATCCCGGACCAATACCTACTTTAACAGCATCTGCCCCATTTTCTACCAAATATTTAGCTGCTGCACCTGTAGCAATATTGCCTACTACTACATCAATGTGCGGAAAAGCTTCTTTTACTTGTTTTAAAACAGTTACTACTCCTTTGGTGTGTCCGTGAGCAGTATCAATCACTATGGCATCTACCCCAGCTTGAATCAATGCGGTGGCTCTTTTTACGGCATCGTGGGTAACCCCAATAGCAGCTGCCACTCTCAACCTTCCAAATTTATCTTTGTTGGCAATAGGTTTTTGTGTTAACTTGGTAATATCTCTAAAAGTAATTAACCCAACCAATTTGTATTCGCTATTAACAACAGGTAATTTTTCAATTTTATTTTCTTGTAAAATTTCTTCAGCCTGAGTCAAGTTGGTGCCTTCTTTTGCAGTAATTAAATTCTCGGAAGTCATTACTTCGGTAATTGCTCTAGAAATGTTTTTTTCAAAACGTAAGTCTCGATTGGTAACAATTCCCTTTAAAATACCATGATCATCTACTACCGGAATTCCTCCAATTGAAAATTCTTTCATGGCTTGTTTGGCATCTCCTACTTTGGCATCTAAAGGCAAAGTAACCGGGTCAATAATCATCCCTGATTCTGCTCTTTTAACCTTACGTACTTTTGCAGCTTGCTGTTCAATACTCATATTCTTGTGCAATACTCCTATTCCTCCTTCTTGTGCCATTGCTATAGCCATAGCACTTTCAGTAACTGTATCCATCGCTGCTGAAACGATTGGAACATTCAAAGAAATATTTTTAGTAAATTTAGATTGGATGTTTACTTCGCGTGGCAAAACTTCGGAAAAAGATGGGATTAACAATACATCATCGTAGGTTAAACCTTCTCCTACTACTTTGGAAGTATGTGATTTCATGAGATGCAATTTGATTAAATTGCAAGCAAAGATAGATATTTTTTTTAGTGTGACAACTTTAATCGTAAATACTGTTGACTTTTAATGTATAATATTTCATCAAAAATTAAAAGACAATTAATTGTGTAAAAATGGTAAAAAATCTGAAAACTAGCATTTTAATAATTTGGTAGTTAAAATAAAAAACAAAATCATAAACAAATAAGGTTAAATGCCTATGGAATTTTCAATCACAAAATTGATGATTGCAATGGCTACTTAAACTACCAAAAAAGTTTCTTAAACCAAAACAATCCAGCTATCCATGTTGTTGTGATTCATAACATCTGAAACAGATACTATTATACTACTAAACTAAATTATTATTAAAAACAACAACAAATTACGCCTGGTATGCATCCATTCAATTACTTACACAAAAGTATTTCCCGGCATTCATTTGAAAAAACAGAACTTAGCAAATACAACGGTGAGGACACAATATATTAGGATTAGATGCATAATGTGTATTAGATTCCTACATAACTTACCTCCAAAATTGCAAAAAATGCAAAACTAAATTTTGTAGGTTTTTGCTGTAAAGAAAAAATAGCTAAAAAGGCAAAATATAAGGCCTTTCCAAATAATCAATAAGTATTAAACGAAATAAAAATGCAATTGATGCAATAATGCTAAAACTTACAAAAAGTAAAACCAAATTTCTTTATTATTTGTTTCCATGCTTTTTGAAATTTTAATCAGTATTACCTTTTAAAGAATTTAGCTAATTTCCATCTTTTATAAATTGGTATTTTTTCTGCCTTTCTTGCCACCTTTTTATAGCATATTTTCGCATGTCTTCAACTTGATCTTTTTCATCTACAATTTCAAATCCTAGCAAAGATTCAATTATATCTTCAAGAGTTGTAATGCCATCCATTCCTCCATATTCATCTATAATTAAGGAAATATGTTCCTTTTTTTGGAGCATTTCATCCCATGCATCAAAAAGAGTCATACTTTCAGGGAATTGAATGATCTCTCTTTTGATGTCTTTCAGTTTTAGGTTAAATTGATCTTCTGCAAGTTTTTCAAAAACCAACTCTCTAAATACATAACCTGTAATGTTGTCTTTATTTTCCTGAAAAATCGGTATTCTTGAAAAATGTAAAAACTCTTTGTTTTTTAAAAATTCTTCTAAAGTCATTTCTTCATTTGCTGTAACCACCACAATTCTTGGCGTCATGACTTCTTTTATTTTTAAACTTTTAAGCTTAATTAGGTTTTGAATAATTTTATTTTCTTTGTCAGCAAAAATTCCTTCTTGGGTACCAATACTTGCCAATGCTGAAATTTCTTCTCTACTAGTGGTTAATTCTGACTTTTCTCTTGCCAACATTTTTGTTACCAAAGTGGAAAGCCAAACCAACGGATAGGTTAATATAACCATCCCTTTAATTACTTTAGCAGAAATTCCTATTAAATCTTTGCTATAATTAGCACCAACTGTTTTGGGTATAATTTCTGTTAACACTAAAATTAGTATGGTTAAAACAGCTGAAACCAAACCAAAATACGCTTCTCCAAACACTATGGTTGCCTGAGCACCAACTCCTGCAGCACCTACGGTATGTGCTACGGTATTTAAAGATAAAATAGCCGACAATGGTTTGTCAATGTCTGATTTAAGTTCCAACATGGTTTCAGCATTTTTGTCTCCTAACTCCATTTTTGATTTCAAAAATGAAACTGGTGTAGATAGTAATACCGCTTCCATGATGGAGCATACAAATGAAGTGAAAAGTGCTATAAACAAGTAAATTAATAATAGAGTCATTTTGAGTTTTATGATAAAATTAAATAAAAAGTAAATTTATATTTAATTAAGTTGATACAGTTAACAAAAACATTTAGTTATTAACCATTTTAATGTATTCTGCTTCTGATAAAATGGTAACTCCTAATTTTTGAGCTTTTTCCAATTTTGCAGGCCCCATATTATCTCCAGCAACTACATAATCTGTTTTGCTGGAAATAGAACTTGCTATTTTGCCACCATTCGACTCAATGTCTAACTTTAACTCTTCTCGCTCAAATTGCTGAAAAACACCAGATACTACTAAAATTTTTCCTTTTAAAATGTCTGAAGTTTTGGAAGTATTCTCTTTCATTTCCATTTGCAGTCCTGCATCTCGTAAACGTTGTAAAATTTCCAGATTTTCCAATTTATTAAAAAACTGAACAATAGATCCGGCAATCTTGTCTCCGATTTCTTCTACCTCTAACAGATCCTCATAAGTAGCGGCCAACAAGGCATCGATGTTTTGAAAATGAGCTGCTATTTTTTTGGCTAATGTTTCTCCCACAAATCTAATTCCGAGGGCAAACAACACTTTTTCAAAAGGCATTTGCTTGGAGTTTTGCACTCCTGCTACCAAATTCTCTGCACTTTTCTGTGCCATTCGCTCCAGTGGAAGCAACTGCTCTACCCTAACTTCATATAAATCTGCGTAATTATGAATCAAATCGGCTTCAACCAACTGTACAACCGTTTCCTCTCCAATACCATCAATGTTCATAGCTTTGCGACTCACAAAATGCTGGATTCTGCCAATAATTTGAGGAGCACATCCTTCTTCATTCGGACAAAAATGTACTGCTTCTCCTTCATTTCTTACCAATTCTGTGTTGCATTCCGGACAGTGGGTAAGGTATTGGATAGGCTCGTTATTCACATCTCGGTAGGCAACTCCTACAATTTTTGGAATGATTTCCCCGCCTTTTTCCACAAAAACCTCGTCACCGATGTGCAAATCGAGTTTGGCAATTTGATCTGCATTGTGTAAAGAAGCTCTTTTAACAACCGTCCCAGCTAAATTTACCGGTGCTAAATTAGCAACCGGAGTAATGGCTCCTGTTCTACCAACTTGATAAGAAACACTTAACAACTTGGTGGTTACTTGTTCTGCTTTGTATTTGTAAGCCATGGCCCAACGTGGAGCTTTGGCTGTGTACCCTAGTTCAGCTTGGTAATGCAAATTGTTTACTTTAATTACTACTCCATCTGTTTCATATGGCAAATCGTGTCGGTGTACTTCCCAATAATCAATAAAATCAAAAACCTCTTGTAAATTTTGGGCAACTTTGGCATTGGTTGGCACTTTAAATCCTAAACTTCTGGTAAAATCTAAGCCTTCTATTTGTGTGGCAAAAGGCAAGGAATTTCCAACCATATTGTATAACAAACATTCTAGCGGACGTTTTGCTACCTCTGCACTATCTTGTAATTTCAAACTTCCGGAAGCAGTATTTCTTGGATTGGCATATGGAGTTTCTCCTTTGGCCAACAATGCTTCGTTCATTTTTTCAAAAGCTGCTTTTGGCAAAATAATTTCTCCTCTGATGTCAAATTTCTCCGGATAGTCTCCTTGCAATTGCAAAGGCACCGTTGGAATGGTTTTGATGTTAGCTGTTACTTCATCTCCTTGCAAACCATCTCCACGAGTTACCGCACGAACCAATTTGCCATCTTCATAGGAAATGCTAATAGAAGCACCATCGTACTTTAACTCACAACTGTATGCTACCGATGCTACTCCTAGTTGCTTTAAAATTCGCTGTTCCCAATCTTGTAAATCTTCTTTAGAGTAAGAGTTATCAAGGGAATACATCCGAAATTGATGTACTATTGTATGGAAGTTTTTAGTCACTGCTCCACCTACTCTTTGGGTAGGAGAATTGGCATCAAAAAACTCCGGATGTTTGCTTTCTAATTGTTGTAACAATACCAATTGATGGTCAAATTCAAAATCGGAAATCGTGGGGGCATCTAACACATAATAACGATGATTGTGCTCGTGCAATTCTTTTCTAAGTTGGGTAATTTGTTGTGCAATATCCATAGTTACACCAAAATTTGTTCTATTTGTTTGTATAATTCTCCATTGCTTAGTATCGCTCCTTGTTGGATGATTTCAAACAATACTTCATTTCGTTCTTTATCGTATGCTTTCTGACCTCTTAAAATTTCTAATTGGTCAGATTGTAAATTTTTAACCAACCATTCTAATCCTTTGGAAGTCATCAAATCCATTTCTGACCTCAAACTTTTGATGACGATAGAATGCATTTTATCTTGCTTACTTTGAAATAAAAAAATATAATTAGGTGAAAAATGTTCTAAATAATTGGTTTGGTCCAATACTTGTTCCCATATCATGTCCGAAAACAAATCCAACTCTTCCTCTACCAAAACGGAATTGCTTGATTTTAAAGCTTCCCACTGTTTTTTGTCAATAGATTGGGTAGCTAAAAACTTAGCAAATTCCTCATGTAAGGATTCCATTTGTTCTTTGGTTAATCGACTATATTTCATTTTTTTATGACTGATAGGTTTAAGGTTAATTTTATCACTATTCCATAACAACTGACAACCATTCACTATTCGCTCCCGACAACTATCAGGACTATTCTCACTTTACTCCAACACCTGCAAGCGAGCAAAACGCAATAACAGTTTTTTAATTCCTCCAACTTCAAATTGAATTTCGGCTTTTCTGTCAGCTCCAACACCTTCTAACTGTATGATTTGCCCTTTGCCAAAGCGTTCGTGCATTACTATATTTCCCGGTGCTAATTTCACGTCAAAACTACCTCCGTTTTCGTTGGAGGTATTCATCGGTTTTAATCTTCTTACATTGGCAGGGACTTCTTGGTTGGCAACTCTTGGTGGGGTTCCGTTGCTAGGTTTTTGTAAACGCAATTTGCTTTTGTCTACATCTCCAAAAATATCCAAATCTATTTGTGGTTTATAGGTATAGGAAGTTGTATCCGGATTGAGGTATTCCAGATACGCATCGTCAATTTCTTCAATAAATCGGGAGGGTTCCGCATCGGTGAGTTTTCCCCAACGATATCTCGATTTGGCATACGTTAAATAGGCCTGATGTTCTGCTCTGGTCAATGCAACATAAAACAACCTTCTCTCTTCTTCCAACTCACTTCTGGTATTCATGCTCATGGCACTCGGGAACAAATCTTCTTCCAAACCAACCACAAAAACGGTGGGGAATTCCAATCCTTTGGCCAAGTGAATGGTCATCAAAGCTACCCGATCGTCATCTGAAATATCTTTGTCCATATCCGTTGCCAATGCCACATCTTCTAAAAACTCCGTTAACGAACCCGTTGCTCCATCTATTTCTCTTTGTCCTAAAGTAAAGTCTTTGATCCCGTTGAGTAATTCTTCAATATTTTCTAATCGTGCAATGCCTTCTGGAGTTCCATCTTTTTTAAATTCCTGGATCAAACCGGTTTTTTTAACCACCAACTCTGCCAATTGAAAGGCGTCTTGTTGCTGACTCAACACCTGAAAACTATGGATCATGGTCACAAAATCTTCTAAATTTTGTTTGGTAGGTCCGTTTAGTTTTAAATCTAAAGCATGTAAATTCTGCATGATTTCAAACGTTGGCTTTTTAAAGTGATTGGCTGCCACGGTTAGTTTATCTATGGTAGTGTCTCCAATCCCTCTTGCCGGATAATTAATCACTCTCACCAAAGCCTCTTCATCTTTCGGATTAATAATCAATCGCAAGTAGGCCAATACGTCTTTAATTTCCTTGCGTTGGTAAAACGACAAGCCTCCGTAAATTTTATACGGAATGTCTCTTTTACGCAAGGCATCTTCAATGGCTCTAGATTGGGCATTGGTTCGGTACAACACCGCAAACTCATGGTTTTTTTGTTGGTGTTGCACCTTTTGCTCAAAAATAGTTTGTGCTACAAATCTGCCTTCTTCGTTATCGGTAACACTTCGTTGGACTTTAATTCGAGGGCCATCTTGGTTGTGGGTCCAAACTACTTTGTCTAATTTGGTTTTATTTTTTTCGATGATAGAATTAGCTGCCTGTACAATGTTTTTGGTAGATCGATAGTTTTGTTCCAAACGATACACTTGCACATCCTGATAGTCTTTCTGAAAATTAAAGATGTTATTGATGTTGGCACCTCTAAAGGCATAGATACTTTGGGCATCGTCACCCACTACACAAATATTTTGGAACCGATCCGATAATGCTTTTACAATCAAATATTGCGAGTGGTTGGTATCCTGATATTCATCTACCAAAATATACCTAAATCGGTTTTGGTATTTGGCCAATACATCCGGAAAACGATTTAATAGTTCATTGGTTTTTAGTAACAAATCGTCAAAATCCATTGCTCCTGCTTTAAAACAACGCTCTACATAGTTTTGGTAAATTTCTCCCATTCTCGGACGTTTGCTCATAGCATCTGCCTCTTGCAATTCCGGGTTGTTAAAGTAAGCCCGAACTGTAATCAAAGAGTTTTTATAAGAAGATATTCTGCCATACACCTGTTTAGGTTTGTAAATATCTTTGTCTAAGTTCATTTCTTTGATCACCGAAGTAATCAATCGGACACTGTCCTGCGTATCGTAAATGGTAAAATTGTTGGGGTATCCCAATCGGTCTGCTTCAATTCGCAAAATTTTAGCAAATACGGAGTGAAAGGTTCCCATCCATAAATTCTTGGCCTCTCCTGCTCCAACTATTTGTGCAATCCGATGTTGCATTTCACGTGCCGCTTTGTTGGTAAAGGTAAGTGCCAAAACATTAAACGCATCTACTCCTTGACTCATCAAGTAGGCAATACGCATGGTCAACACTCTCGTTTTTCCCGATCCTGCACCAGCAATCACCATCATTGGGCCATTGATTTGCAATACCGGAGCTTTTTGGGCATCATTCAGTTGATCGATGTACTTTTCTATCATACCATTCCTTCATAAAAACACAAAAATAAGCGTACCTATTCGTTCTCACAAACCTTTGTTTGGATACTTATTAACTTTTAGTACTTTTGAACAAAACCAAAAATATGGACCAACAACGCATCATCGAAATATTTATTTATACCATCCCTACTGCTATTGTGGGAGTTACCGCTTACCAAATGGTGAAAGAATTTTTGAAAAACGAAAACAACCGCAGAAATTTTTTGTTGCAAAAAGAATTGTCGCACCAAAGTTTGCCATTTCGATTACAAGCCTATGAACGAATGGCTTTATTTTTAGAGAGAATTCACCCCAACAAATTGTTGTTACGAGTAGAACCTCAAAATAACAATAAAAACGATTACGAAAATTTGTTAATTGCACATATTGAACACGAATTTGAGCATAACCTATCGCAACAAATTTATATTTCTGAGTCTTGTTGGAAGGTGATACAAACAGCAAAAAACACTATCATTCAAAACATTCGAAAAATCAACATGAGTGATAAAATAGACAATGCCCATAAATTAAGAGAAGCTATTTTGCAGGAATTGCTCGAAAATGCTTCCCCAAGCGGGTTGGCATTGAGCTATTTGAATGAAGAAGTAAAAACCTTGTTTGCTTAGTTTTTAACCTCACCTATTAGTCGTTCCAAAGCTTGACGATTTTTTTCCGGTAAACGTTGTACCATTTTTTGGTAATACTCTTTTTTGGCTTTTACCTTGATTTGCTCTCGTATGGTATCTTTACAAAACTGCACAAATTGCCATCGGTGGTGCACCAATCCATCTGCTAAAAGTTCGTAAACATTGGTGTCGTTCGGGTTTAAGAACAACAATTTTTCAATGGCATTTCTTCGAACATACGAAGGAAAATGAGAAGTTGCATATTGCAATAATTCGTCATAATGAGCTATCTTGTTATCCAATCCTTCTGTCATCAATGCCAACGACAACCAAGTAGTACGAATGTTTTTGTCCTGCAAGCCTACCATTTGGTTGGTTTGCTCCAAATATTTTTTTCGGTCTTCCGGAAAACTTTGCCAAAGGTTTTGTAGTGCAATTTCTCGGGTAACGTAGGAAGGTGCATCCAGCAATGCTTCGTACAAAATTTTCCATTCCACCGGAACTTCATTAGTAAAAGCTGCAGCCATTTGTTGCACTTCTATGTGTTTGGAAGAAAGTGCTTTTTGCACAAATATTTTCTTTTCTTCGCTATCTATTGGATACAGTTGTTTTAGTATTTCTTCCTGTAACCAAGGTTGGTTTTGGTTCCAAATTTCTTCCAATTTATTTGCTTTTTCTGAAATTGGCAACGATTGCAGTTCTACCAACATAAACCATTGCTCCATGATGGGATATTTCTTTAAAATAACCAACACTTCTGTTAACGGAAAGCCTTTTTCGAACAGCCATTTTTGGGCAAAAGCATCTAAATTTTGTTTGCTTACTTCGGAAACTATCTTCAAAAAATCGTTGGTAGTAGCCGATTGAAAAGCGTATTGTTGCAAGAATTTTTTCACCGATATATCCAATGCTTCAGTTCCAATCAAATGTTCTAAAGCCAATACAGCCCATGCTCCTTTTTGGTAGTATGCCAACGAACTCCCATTAGAGGAAACCACCAAAAGCGGGTCATCTTTAGAGGCACGTTGTAAGGTGCTTGCCGTTTCATATATTTTTTGCACAAAATAATCTTCTCCAAACAAATGCTTTTCTGCTTGTAAGGCAAAATAAGTGGCAAATCCTTCGTGCAACCAATGGTGCTCCGAAGTTTTGGAAGTCACCAAATTACCAAACCATTGGTGTGACAATTCATGGGCATGCACATTCTCATAAGGTCGGTCATGGTACCCAATGGCATCTACCATAAATTCTGATGAAAAAATAGTAGAAGTAGTATTTTCCATTCCTGCATATAAAAAATCATATACAGGAACTTGCCGATAAATCCCCCAAGGATAGGGAACTTGCAAGCGTTTTTCGAGGTAGGAAAAAATCTCTTCTGCGTTTTTATACGTTGGTTCCCAATAGTTTTCATGATTTTTGGGCAAATACCATTCCAACGGTGTTTTTAATTTGGTTTGCACTTCTCTTTTTTCAAAATCACCTATGGCCAACATCAATAAATAGCTGCTCATGGGTTGTTGCATTTGGTAATGCCAAGTGGTTTGGTGGTTTTGGGTGGTTTTATGGATCAATTTTCCGTTGGATAAAACTGTAAAACCATGATTGTAAGTAACTTCTACCGAAAACAAAATCTTTTGTGTAACATCATCTACCGATGGCAACCAATGGCTGGTGTATTTCCCTTGCCCTTGCGTCCAAATTTGGGGCTGGTTTTCGTAATTGGTAAAGTACAAGGTTTGTTTAGGAGTGGCTTGGTAAACGATTTGCACTTGGTTGGTTCCTTTTTTCCATTTGCCAACTATTTTTAATTGCTTTTGGTCATATAAAAAGGAAAGATTTTTTTGTTGGAAAATCACTTCTTTTACTTGCATATTTTTGGCATCTAAAACCAAGGTATCCGCATTTTTTACTGAGGTAAAAGTAGCCAGTACAGTCCCGGAAATGCTCTTACTCTCCATTTGAGGTTGCACTTTGGCATGTATTTTTTGAATGTTAATTTGTGCATTTGCCAAGGCAACACATACACCAAAAACAACACTTAAGAAATATTTGAAATAAAAAGTCATGACTCAAAAGTAAAATTTAAAGGGATGCAATGCACAAAAGTTGGTTAAAAAAAGTGGGATTTCTTATCGCCTTCTTACATTTGTGCTTTGACGAATGCGACAGATATATAGCACTTTTTAAATGAAACCCATTCCTACTAAAACCCTTCAAGACCTGGAGTTTGATACCATTTTGCAAAGTATCGCTTTAAAATGCGTTACCGAGCCCGGTAGAGCTCAAGTTTTGACCATACAGCCTTATACCAATCAGGAAGCTCTGCTAGCTTCCTTACAACAAACCAATGAGTATTTGGCTTCTTTTTCCAACCAAAATGCTTTGCCAAATCATGGCTTTGACGATTTGAGTAAAGATTTTCAATTTTTGGCCATCGACAATAGTTACTTAGATGCTCCGGTGTTTTTAAAAATTAAAGAACTTTGCGAAACTACCATCAAGTTGGCTCGTTTTTTACAAAAAATGGAAGTGTACTACCCCAACTTGTTGGCTTCTTCCTTGCATTTAAATACCACCTTACCGGTAGCAGCTTGGATTGATGCCATTGTAGATGCCTTTGGAGAAGTAAAAAACAACGCTTCGGTTGATTTGGAACATATACGTTACCAAATGGGCTTGATAAAAGGAAAAATCAACCAAAGTTTTGGTACTGCTTTGTCTCATTACAATAGTTTGGGATATTTAGATGAAATAAGAGAAAGTGTGGTAGACAACAAAAGGGTGTTGGCTGTGCTTTCGATGTATCGAAAAAAGGTAAAAGGAGCAATTTTAGGAACGAGTAAAACGGGAAGCATTTCGTATGTAGAGCCTGAATCGACAAACCAATTTACCAGAGAGCTACAAAACTTACAATGGGAAGAGAAAGAAGAAATTGAAAAAATACTCAAAAAGTTAAGTGCACAAATTCGACCGTTTATCAACGATTTGGTGGCCTACCAAACTTTTTTAACCCATATAGATGTGGTGGCTGCCAAAGCCAAATATGCCAGACAAATTCATGCCATTTTACCGGAAATTAACCAAGAAAAACGGTTGTATTTTAGAGATGCCTACCACCCTATTTTGTGGCTAACCAACCAAGCCAAAAAGCAGAAGACCTATCCGCAGACCATTGCATTGGAAAACGACAAACGCATTATTGTGATTTCCGGACCTAATGCCGGTGGAAAAACCATTTCGTTAAAAACCGTAGGGCTCTTACAACTCATGTTGCAATCGGGTATTTTAATTCCGGTGCATGAACGAAGTACCACTTGTTTGTTCGATCGAATTTTAACAGATATTGGCGATAACCAATCTATTGAAAATCATTTAAGTACCTATAGTTATCGTTTAAAAAACATGAACTACTTTTTAAAGAAGTGTTCTTCCAATACCTTGTTTTTGATTGACGAATTTGGTACGGGTTCCGATCCGGAATTAGGAGGTGCTTTGGCAGAAACTTTTTTAGAAGAGTTTTACCATCGCGAGGCTTATGGCATCATTACTACCCATTATACCAACTTAAAGATTTTGGCCAATGAATTGCCTTATGCCATCAATGCCAATATGTTGTTTGACGAACGTTCGTTAGAGCCCATGTTTCAACTACATTTAGGGCAACCCGGAAGTTCGTTTACCTTTGAAGTGGCTCAAAAAAATGGCATTCCGTATGGTTTGATCAACCGAGCCAAAAACAAAATTGAACACAGCAAAGTTCGCTTTGACAAAACCATTGCCACTCTGCAAAAAGAAAGAGCCAAATTGGAAAAAACTTCAACCAATTTGAAAGAAGAAGAACAAAAAGCAAGAGAGGAAAGCACGAAAATGAAGGAGATTAACGATAAAATCAAAGACAAACTAATCAAATACCAAGTGTTGTACGACCAAAACCAACGCTTGGTGTATTTGGGACAAAAATTAGACGATTTGTCGTTAAATTACCTGAACAATACCAACAAAAAAGTGCTGATTGGAGAATTATTGAAGGTGGTTGAAATGGAAAATGCCAAACGCAAAAAAGCTTCTGCCAAAGAAATTGCCCTACAGAAGAAAGAGCAACAAGTGTTGCAAGAAGAGGTGGCACCAAGGTTAGAAGAAATTAGAAAAGAAAAGAAAGCCAAAAAAATCAAAGAGCAAAAATTAGAAGCCGAAAAACCGGTGTATGTGCCTAAGGTAGGTGACCGAGTTCGCATGATAGATGGCAAGGCTGTAGGCTCTATCGATTCGATTGAAAAGAACAAAGCTGTGGTGAATTACGGAGTTTTTACCTCCAAAGTTTCGTTAGAAATGTTAGAATTTGTAGAAAAAGGCAAGTAAGATGGAACTACCAAATAAAAAAATTGTGTTGTTTGATGGGATTTGTAACTTATGCGAAAGCAGTGTGCAAATGATTATAAAACACGACAAAAACGAAGCTTTTATGTTTGCTTCGCAACAATCGGAAACCGGAAAAGATATCTTGCGATATTTGGGCATCGACACCAAAAAAATGAATGGCATTATTTTGTATGAGCCCGGAGTAGCTTACTTTATCAAATCGGATGCTGCAATGGAAATTTTAAAAGAATTCCCTTTCCCCTATTCCCTATTGCGTATTTTTAGATTTTTACCTCTTTCAATTCGAGATGCTGTTTACGATTACATTTCCAAAAATCGCTACACATGGTATGGCAAAAAAGAAGCTTGCTGGTTGCCTACCAAGGAGTTGAAGGCAAGGTTTTTGGAGTGATGGTTTTGAAAGTTTAACGTTTAAAGTTTGTCCTCACAACCCACAACTCACAATCCACAACTCATAACTCACCCCCTCACTAAAAAACCCCTTTCAATGCCTCATTTTTTATTTGAATAGAAGCTGGTGAAAATTGAAACTTTGCTTGCAACAAAGTTGCATACACACTTCTAAAATCAGTTTCAAAAACCAAATCGCCTTGTTGGAGTTGGCTTAAATTTGGATTGGAACCTATTACTTTTCCTTTGTTGTTGCCTCCTATAATTAACATTGGTCCGGCAGTGCCATGATCGGTACCCGAACCATTTTCTTTAACCCTTCTACCGAACTCTGAAAAAACCACCAAAGTGACTCTGCTTAACAAAGCATTCTTTTTCAAATCTTTGTAAAAGGAATATATAGCATCATTTAAAATACCCAATTGTTTTTGATGGATTTGTAATTGGTTGTTATGGGTGTCAAACCCGTTTAAAGAGGAGTAATATACTTTGGAATGCAAGCCTCCTTTGATTAATTTTGCCATCCATTCTAAATTTTTGGCTAACGGATTGTTGGCATAACTTTCGTTGAAATATGCTGCTTTTTTAAGGGCTTTGCCAATTTCCTCCATTCCCTCTGTAGAAGCATATTGTAGCTTTCTTACAAAATCGAGTTGTGGATTGTTAGATAATTTCAGTTCTTCACCTTCAGTTTGATAACATTTGATTTTTTGAAAGTCTTTCACCGTAAGCCCGTTAGACTTTTGAGCCTTCAATGCTAAATTGTCAATCGGGTCGATGTTCAATGATGGAACCAACTCATTGGCACATTGGATGTCTAAAAAACGACCCAACCAACCGTGGTCTAAATACTGGTGACTATCTGATGCAGTTTGCCAAATTTCCTGACTTCTAAAATGAGAGCGATTCGGATTTGGATATCCCACATTTTGTATCACGGTTAAATTGCCTTCTTGGGCTATTTTTGCCAAATCTTTTAAAGCTGGGTGAAATCCCATGCCATTTATAGCTTGGATGATCTCACTTTTAGTAATGCCTATTTTCGGACGATGTTCATAATACAACGGATCGGTACATGGAATAAACGTATTTAACCCATCGTTTCCTCCGTTGAGCTGGATAAATACCAAAACTTGGTCAGAAGAGTTCTCTTCATTTGCCAACCAATTTGATGCCGATAAAAATTGTGGCAAAACCAACCAACCTCCGGTGCCGGTTGCGGTGAGTTGTAAAAATTTTCTTCGTTCCATGGCTTAAATAATTTGAAATTCAGGAGATTTTGCCAAATATTGGTACACTCGTAACATGATTTGATGGGCATTGGCAGCTTTGGGGTCGAAATCGTACTTTAGGATTTGGTTTAATTCTGATACCATTTCCGGATTGGTTTCAAAAATCATTCGATTGGTTAACTCCTCTAAAATGGTAGAAGCATTTTTGGGGTTATTGCATACCAATTTTGGAAGTAAATCAATGGTTCCTACTTCAAATCTTTCCAACCGTTTGGCTAGTTGTTTTTTAAACATTTCGTTGCCATCTATTAAAAAATCGATGAACTGATTTCTGTCTGCATACGTTTGAGAAGTCAACCATTCTTTGCCTCCCTTCCATCCCTTTACATTGGGTTGGTCATAAATATCCATGGCTTGACTTTTTAAAATAAAAGCCAATAATTTGTAGTTAGGTGTGATATTCAAATCGTGGTGTACTTGTAAAAAAAATACCAACGGATTTTTTATTTGGTTGCCACCTAGGGTATGTTGGCATTCCTGTGTAAACATTTCTTGAAAAAAAGGCTTTAATTCATATTGGTGTTGCAACAATACTTTGCCATATTTTTCTATCAAATGCTTGGGAGGTTGGTCGAAAAAAAACCATTTTAAGACTTTCTCTACTAAAAAATAAGCTACTTGGGGTTTTTCAAAAATCAAATCGATGGCATCGCTGGCATCAAAATTTCCGGTAGAGCCAAAAATAGTTTTGGCAGCATTGTCTTTCAATAGCGGACGATACATTCCTTTTTCCTTTCCAAAGGATAGTCCGGTCAAAGCTCGAGCAACGTTTTTAATGTCTTCTTCTGTATAGTGGCCTTCTCCCAAGGAAAACAGCTCTAATAACTCTCTGCCTAGGTTTTCGTTGATTTTATTTTTTACGTTTTGTTGGTTGTCCAAATACTTGATCAACGCATTGGAATACACCATTTCTTTTACCAAGGTTTTGTAATTACCTAGAGCATGTTGGTGGATGGTTTGGTAGTGAAGATATACCCAGTAAGGCACACGTACCGATTGCAAAGTCACCACAAAGTGGTTTTGAAAAAACAACGCAATTTTTTCTCGCAAAGGGTACTCCGACTCGTCAAACCGTTGCATTACCCATGCTTTAAACTGAAAATTGGTTTGGTTAATGTATTGTCCAATTTTTTGAATCTCTTCTTCATTGCCCTTTACGGCCTCTCTCATTGAACGAAACTCATCCAAACTTTTCGGACTATTGGCAATAAACAAAGGTTCTTTTACCAATACCTTAGCATCTAGTTGATGTTGCAGATATTTATCTAAGCCAACCGATTGTATAATATCTGCTTGTTTAGTAGAAAACCCTAATCGCAAAGCATTTAAATGAGAATTAATCATCTAGTAAATAAAATTATATATACACTTTGACTATGATAAGGGTAAATGGTTTAAGTTCAAAATATAGTGCCACTACAAGCTTAGATAAGATTTTAGTCGTTTTTTAAAGTTCGCTCGCCATCAAATGCCAAGATATCGCCTGGTTGGCAATCCAATACTTCGCAAATGGCCTCGAGGGTACTGAACCGAATGGCTTTGGCTTTTCCGGTTTTTAATATGGACAAGTTGGAAAGAGTGAGCCCTACCCTTTCGGAAAGTTCGTTGAGGGAAATTTTCCGCTTGGCCATCATTACATCTAAATTTACTATAATTGCCATGTTATACCGTTAAGTCGTTTTCGGTTTGCAACTCTATCCCTTTTTGAAACACCAATGCCAGCAGGTAAATTACCCCGGCAAAAAAGAAGGTCTCGCTTCCGTTGCTTTCAATGGGCACCGCAATACCTTTGTTTAGCAAGTGCTTGGTGTAGCCTTCGGCAATAATGGTTAAAATTCCGGTTCCTAATGCTACGTGACTCATTTGCAAAAACTTTTTGGTAATGGCTGGCTGAAAGGGTTTGTTTAAATTAAACTTCATAAATAGTTTTACTACCAAGTATGCAATGTAGGCTTTGAGTGCCATTAATGAAATTACCAAAGAGGCTACAAAAACGTATTGCACGGTATCGTGTTGGTATAATTGATACAAGTTTAAGCCCAAATACAAATCTTTGACTGCTGCTGCATTTACCATTAAACTGATGGAAAAGGAAACTATTAAGGCACCGGTTTTGATGCACAACCCGATAAATGCTATCCAAAACAGGACTTGCATGGTTTTAAAAATAGTGGCATTTGTAGGAGTCATTGTGATAAGTTTTAAAGTTTGACTCTGCAAATAAAGATAAATTTTTATTGATAAACAAAAAATTTTTAATTTTTTTCGATACATTTTAAAAAATACAACTTGGGGAATACAAATGCATTAGGCTGTAGGCTGTAGGCTTTAAGCAATAAGCAGTTAGCTTTAGGCTTTTATTTTTAGATGATTTTTAATTGTATGTAGATGTTGAACCATGGGTAATACGCCCCTCTCCAAAGGAGAGGGGTTGGGGGTGAGGTAAAAAGTTCAGCATGACAAGGTTAAAGGCTATAGGCTATAAGCAATAAGCAGTAATCTTTAGGGTTTTAAACCCAAAATCTAATCCGCTAATTAGCTAATTCGCTCATTAACTCCTAACCCCTCACTAACAATTTATCTTGTAAAAATTTGAAATTTAAAAAAAAACACTAAATTTACACCCACATTTTGGACCAACCTCTGACGATAACCGTGCATGTTGCTTTGAATCAAACAATTATTTTTTATATCATGGCAGATTTAATGAAATTCGTTCAAGACGAATTAGTAAGCAAAAAAGATTTTCCATCATTCGGTGCTGGTGATACCATCACTGTTTACTATGAAATTAAAGAAGGGGAAAAAACAAGAACCCAGTTTTTTAAAGGTGTAGTAATTCAAAGAAGAGGTGCAGGTGCTACAGAAACTTTCACCATTCGTAAAATGTCAGGTGCTGTTGGAGTAGAAAGAATTTTACCAATCAACATGCCTGCTTTACAAAAAATTGAAGTGAACCAAAGAGGTAAAGTTCGTAGAGCTAGAATCTTCTACTTTAGAGACCTTACCGGTAAAAAAGCTAAAATCAAAGAAAGAAGAAGATAATCTTTGTTTTTCAGAAACAAAAAAAGCGAACCAAATGGTTCGCTTTTTTTGTTGTCTTGTATTTTGGGATTTGAAAATTAGATAATAAGCGAATTTGAAAATGAATTATTGTGGTAATAAATTTTGCTGATAACTGAAAATCAAACATCGAATTCAAAATAAGTAAATGTGAGCTAACTTGTTACCATTCACTATTCACTATTCACTATTCATTATTCATTATTCACTAAAACACAAAAATAGGTCGGTCACCCATCATTTGGCTAACTTCTTCTGCAATTTCTTCTAGGGCAGCTTCATCATTAGCCGCATGTAAAGCTCTATCAATTAAATCAACTACCAATTCCATGTCCTCTTCCACCAATCCACGAGTAGTAATAGCAGGTGTTCCCACACGAATTCCAGAAGTTACAAATGGAGATTTGTCGTCAAATGGCACCATATTTTTATTTACCGTAATTTCTGCTAAGCCAAGAGCTTTTTCAGCATCTTTTCCGGTAATTCCTTTGTTTCTTAAGTCAATCAACATCATATGGTTATCGGTTCCTCCGGAAATCAATTGGTAATTTCTTTTTACAAAAGCTTCTGCCATAGCTTTGGCATTTTTTTGTAATTGCATGGCATAACGGAAAAACTCATCTGATAAACATTCTCCAAAAGCAACTGCTTTAGCGGCAATAATATGCTCTAATGGCCCGCCTTGGTTACCAGGAAATACAGCTCCATCCAATACAGCCGACATCATCTTGGTTTCTCCTTTTGGAGTTTTGTATCCAAACGGATTTTCAAAATCTTTCCCCATTAAAATCAATCCACCTCTTGGTCCACGTAAAGTTTTATGCGTAGTTGTGGTAACAAAGTGGCAATGCGGAATAGGGTCATTTAACAATCCTTTGGCAATCAAGCCTGCTGGATGCGAAATATCTGCCAACAAAATTGCTCCAACACTATCTGCAATGGCTCTAAAGCGAGCAAAATCCATGTCTCTAGAATAAGCACTTGCCCCAGCAATAATTAATTTAGGCTGTTCTTTGGTGGCAATTTCTTGGATTTTATCGTAATTCAAACGACCAGTTTCTTGCTCTACCCCATAAAAAACAGGTTGGTATAACTTTCCGGAGAAATTCACCGGAGACCCATGTGTTAAGTGTCCACCATGCGACAAATCGAAGCCTAAAATTTTATCTCCTGGCTGTAAACACGCTGCAAAAACTGCCGTATTGGCTTGTGATCCTGAGTGTGGCTGTACGTTAGCGTAATCTGCTCCAAACAATTCTTTGGCACGATCAATGGCAATTTGTTCAATTTGGTCAACTACTTCGCATCCTCCGTAGTAACGCTTGCCAGGATAACCTTCGGCATATTTATTGGTTAAAATAGATCCGGCAGCTTCCAACACTTGGTCGCTCACATAGTTTTCAGAAGCTATCAATTCTAAGCCGTGTATCTGACGGTCTTGTTCGTCTAAAATTAAGTCAAAAATGATTTCGTCTCGTTGCATGGGTATAGTTTCGTTAATAATTCTTCAAATTTACGCAATTGGTTGGTCAAATAGATTGGATAATATATATTTGAATGTTAAAATTATTCACAACTTATTCACGATATATCATGCCAAATTTTACCAACGACCCAAATAGAACTTCATGGATACCTGTTCCGGAAAACTCTGATTTCCCAATACAAAACATCCCTTTTGGTGTTTTTATTACCAAAGATGATGTTATTACTATAGGAACTCGTATTGGTAATACTGCCATTGACATGGGTGCTTTGCAACAGCTTAATTATTTTGAAGGCATCGAATTAACCGATGACATGTTTATGCAAGATACCTTGAACGACTTTATTTCAGACGGTAAAAAAACTTGGAGACTAGTTAGAAATCGTTTGGTTGAAATATTTGACAGCAATAATCCGAAGCTTCGTGATAATCAGGAACACAGAGAAATCATTTTATTTGATATCCAAGATGTTGAAATGCTGTTGCCAGTTCAAATAGGTGATTACACTGATTTTTACAGCAGCAAAGAACATGCTACCAATGTTGGAAAAATGTTCCGTGACCCTGAAAATGCTTTATTACCCAATTGGTTACACTTACCCGTAGGATATCATGGTAGAAGTTCAACTATTGTTCCGAGTGGAATTCCGGTACATCGTCCGTGGGGACAAACTTTGCCAGCAGGTACCGATACTCCTGTTTTTGGCCCTTCTAAATTGGTAGATTTTGAATTAGAAATGGCTTTTATTACCACCGATGCCAATTTGATGGGAGAGCCTATCCAACCGGAAGAAGCTTACGACCATATTTTTGGAATGGTTTTGTTTAACGATTGGAGTGCAAGAGACATCCAAAAATGGGAATATGTGCCTCTAGGTCCATTCTTGGCTAAAAACTTTGCTTCGAGTATTTCTCCTTGGATTGTTACTATTGATGCTTTGATGCCGTTTAAAACAGAAGCACCTAAACAAGACTTTGCTCCTCTATCTTATTTAATTGAAAAAAATCGCTTTACTTTTGATATCCAATTGGAAGTATCCATTATCCCGGAACACCAACCGGAAACCATCGTATCTAAATCAAATTTTAAATATTTATATTGGACCATGCCCCAACAATTGGCACATCACACCATTAATGGTTGTAGAGTAAATTCTGGAGATATGATGGGTAGTGGTACCATTTCTGGTGAAACTCCTGATAGCTTTGGTTCTATGTTAGAGTTGACCTGGGGAGGGAAAAATCCAATTAAAATGAAAGATGGTTCGGAGCGTAAATTTATTCAGGACCACGATACTGTTGTGATGAGAGGATATTGTAAAAACAACCAAGTGAGAATTGGCTTTGGAGAATGTAGTTCCAAATTATTGCCTGCAGTTGAATTGAATTACTAAATTCTACTTTTTATGAAAGTTTTACCTTTAAACCAACTGTTCAAATATTTTTTTTGGTCGGTTGGTTTGTTTTTTTTTAATATTATCAATGCCCAAACCTTTACTTTAAGAGATAGCTTACAGGGGGGCTTAAGGAAAGAAAGAACTTGTTTTGATGTACAACATTACCGTTTACAAGTACAAGTGAACATTCAAGAAAAATATTTGAAAGGCTCCAATCAAATCACTTTTAAAGTTGTTGAACCCACCAAAAAAATTCAACTTGATTTGTTTGCCAACATGCAAATAGACAGTTTAATTTGGAACCAACAATCACTCCCATACCAACGAATACACGATGCCTTTTTTGTAGATTTTCCAACGGAACTTTCTGAAGGAGAAACCCACCAAATGACATGTTATTACCAAGGGAGTCCGCTAGAAGCTAAAAATGCACCATGGGATGGTGGATTTGTTTGGAAGAAAGACAGCAACGGAAAACCTTTTGTAGGAGTTGCAGTACAAGGTACCGGAGCATCTTTATGGTATCCAGTAAAAGACCACCAAACAGATGAACCAGATTTAGGTGCTGATATTTTGGTGAGTGTGCCAAATGATTTGGTAAATGTTAGCAATGGTACTTTGGTAGCGGTTAATGAACTACCCAACCAATACAAAGAATGGCATTGGAAAGTCACCTACCCTATCAATACCTATAACATAGTATTGAATATTGGAGATTATGTATTGATAGAAGATACTTACCAAGATTTGGCTTTACGTTATTGCGTGTTGAGAGAAAATAAGGACATTGCCCGAAAACAATTTGAAGAAGTGCATCCGATGATGTCTTGTTTTTACGACAAATTTGGCCCATATCCGTTTGCAAAAGATAGTTATAAATTGGTAGAAACACCTTATTTAGGAATGGAACACCAAAGTGCAGTAGCTTACGGAAATCGCTATCGAAAAGGGTATTTAGGTAGAGATTTATCTGGTACAGGTGTGGGAATGACTTTTGATTATATATTAATTCACGAAACAGCCCACGAATGGTTTGGTAACAGTATTACCAGTAAAGATATTGCGGATATGTGGATCCACGAAAGCTTTACCACTTATGCAGAAACGGTGTATGTAGAATGCACCCAAGGATATGAAGCTGCCAAACAATATATTTTCGGGCAGAGTAAAATGGTAGCCAACAAAAAACCAATGATTGGAGTTTTTGGAGTGAATGCCAAACCTAAAAGTTCCGACCACTATTATAAAGGAGCATTGATGTTGCATACTTTACGACACACCTTTGCCAATAATGCAGATTGGTGGAAAACTTTAAAATTATTTACCGAAACTTTTGCTTATCATATCATTGAAAGTAAAGAGGTGGTTGACTTCTTTCAAAAGCATACCGATTGGAATGTAGTGCCATTTTTTGAACAGTACTTACAACATCCTGAAATTCCAAAATTACTGCTAAAGGAAAACAAGAATAGATGGGAAGTTTTTTTCACATCTAATGTTGAGAATTTTCAAATGCCAATATTTCTTGAAATTGATGGTGATTTAAAAAGGGTTTTGGTAGGTAAAAAACCTTTAAAAATTAAAGCAAAAACAGTAAATTTTCCTGATAATGTGTATTATGTAAAGTGATAATACTTATAATAATCATATAATTTCAATTTATAATCCAATTTTCCAAATTCCTCTAATTTGATTTTCTTGGTATCCTATTGCCATATCATTTGGATAAAGAATTTGAATCTTTTTTAATACCTCTAGAGAAATATTACTTTTTTCACCATGACATTGCAAACACATGAAATTAGTTATGATTGGGTAATAATAAAAATTTTGATACCCTATGGTTTGCTTTACAACTTGAGGTTCTTTTTGGTTGTTGATTAGTTTTTGAAAATCTGCTATCAAAACAGTCTCTATCGCATTGGCTTTGTTTCTTGGATTTCTATTTTTGTCACTTACTCTTTGAATACTAACTTTTTTTAATTTTGCCAAACTATCTGTAATTGGTATAGCTTTTTCATGGCAAAATTCCATTGCATATATTGTTCCTTTAGATTGTATTGCTCCCATTAAATTCTTACCTAATTCTTGTTTGGTAATTAACGCGATGTTCAAAGCTTTTTCTTCAGAAGAAACTTCCTCTGTTAATGACAATGGATTATCTTTTCCTGTTTGTTTATAAGTTTTTCCTGTAGGAAAAGTAAACCATTTTGGTGCCTCAACTTGATAATCATACAGGTAAGTTGCTACTTGATCTACAATACCCTCCGGAAATTGTTGCCGTGGCATTAAGCCATATCTGTCAATGGATTCTGATAATATTGCATTCTCATTGGTTGGATGTTGAACAAAATCAACCATTGCAGCTATAAACAATTCCTTGGTTGGAAACTGTTCTAAATAATGTGCTTTGATAGCAATCATAGGTGGGCCTACACGACCTTCGATTTCAGGTGCACTTGGAGAATGGCATAAGTAACAATTTGCTTCCATGGATTTTTGGGCTTGCTGTACCCAAGCAATAGAATCAACTTTTTTTGGCTTTACAATATCAAAATTTTCTTTTTGCTTTGATTGGCAAGAAAACAAAAAAAAGGCACTTATCATTAAAAGGAGTCCTCGTTTCATGAATTTTTCTTTGGTGCTTCTTTTTTCCACATGCTAAACAACAAACCTCCCATTAAACTACCATACAATGTACTATTTACCGGACTTGAAGTAATGCTACAACCTCCAGATTGACATCCTATAAAATGATAGTAAGCATACCCTGAAGTTGCTCCAACAATTACCCCAATGGAGGTAATCCAAAAAGTTTGATTCTTAAACATGGTTTTAAAATTGGTTGTTTTTAATGGCTTGGATAATTTGCTGCTTTGATAGTACCCCTGATTGTCTCCATAAAGTTTGCCCTTTTTGAAACAATAGCATCGTTGGCACCCCTCTTACTTGATATTGTGCTGCCAAAGCTTGATTTTTATCTACATCAATTTTAATGATGTTAACATCATCTCCTAATGAATCTTTAACCTCTTTTAAAATCGGACTTAGTATTTGACAAGGTCCACACCAAGTTGCAAAAAAGTCAACCAAAACAGGTTTCTCTGTATTGATAATATCTTGAAAAGTTGTCATTTTAAAAATATTTAATTCCAGTTTAAGTAGCCTCCTTGCAAATCTATCACTTGCTCAAAACCTAAGTCCACCATTATTTTAGCAGCAGTTTGACTTCTGGCACCGCTTCTGCAATAAATGTATACTGGTTTTTTTTTGTCAAGCTTCGCAATGTTCTCTTTGAATTTGGCATCGTTTACGTTGATATTTTTAGCATGTGCAATAGCTCCTTCCTGAAATTCTTGTGGAGTGCGAACATCTATCAACTGCACCTCTTTATTCACTACTTGGGCTTTGAATTCTTTTGGTGCAATTACTTTGATTTTTGGGTTACTTTGCGACTGACAGGAAGCAAAGAAGAAAATAGCTAAAAACGATAATATTAAATTTTTCATTGAAAATATGTTTTATAATTATTTTTTTTTGTTTCAGGTTTCAGGTTTCAAATTAAAAGTTTAAAGTTTAAAGTTCCTTACAAACAACTCACTATTCACTACTCACTTCAAAGTACTCGGACAAACATAATTGGTTTTTGGAATTTGGGTTTCTTTTAATCCACTAAATCCTTTTTTAACATCTACTAAGTTGTGTATTCCTCTGGCTTTTAAGATAGAAGCGGCAATTACGCTTCGGTAACCTCCGGCACAATGGATATAAAAAGTTTCGTTGGGTGGAAAAGAAGCCAAATGGTCATTTAATAAATCTAATGGTGTAGACTCTGCAATTTCTAAATGTTCCGATTGGTATTCACCTGGTTTTCGAACGTCAAAAACAGGAACTTTTTGATGTTGTAATTTTAACTCTAACTCCTTTGGTGAAACGGATGCTAAAGTATCAAACTCTTTGCCAGCTTTTCTCCAAGCATCAAAACTTCCTTGTAAATAACCTACAGTTTGGTCATACCCAACTCTTGACAATCTAGTAATAGCTTCTTGTTCTCTTCCTTCGGGAGTAACCAATAAAATTGGTTGTTTGTAATCTAAAACCAAAGCTCCAACCCAAGGAGCAAATCCTCCATCTAACCCAATAAAAATGGAACCTGGAATGTGCCCTTTCGAAAAATCGTCTTGGTGACGAACATCTAAGATCAATGCATCGATTTCATTTGCTAACAATTCAAATTCTTCAGGAGTAAGTGCTTTGTTCTTCTGTATGATTTCCTCCACATTATGGTAACCTTCTTTGTTTAATTTCACATTCATCGGAAAATATGCTGGTGGAGGCAATAACCCATCAGTAACTTCCTGAATAAATTCCCCACGAGTCATATCAGCTCTTAAAGCGTAATTTGTTAGCTTTTGCTCTCCTAAAGTTCCAACTGTTTCCTTGCTTAAGTTTTTTCCACAAGCAGAACCTGCTCCGTGTGCTGGATAAACAATTACATCATCCGCTAAAGTCATGATTTTGCTTCGCAAGCTGTCAAACAACAAACCTGCCAATTGTTCTTGAGTCATGTTTGCTGCTTTTTGTGCCAAATCAGGTCTTCCAACATCACCTAAAAACAAGGTGTCTCCACTAAAAATTGCGTGATCTTTACCATGGACATCTTTTAACAAATAAACGGTGCTCTCCATGGTATGACCTGGAGTATGTAAAGCCGTTAAAGTAATGTCTCCAATCTTAAAAATTTCTCCATCTGATGCTATATGGGCATCAAACGAAGGGTTTGCAAGTGGGCCATAAACAATAGTTGCACCAGTTTTTTCAGCTAATGTAACATGCCCACTCACAAAATCGGCATGAAAATGGGTCTCAAAAATATATTTGATTTTCGCATTTCGCATAGTAGCTTTATCAATATAAGGCTGCACTTCACGCAAAGGATCAATAATTGCTACTTCCCCATTACTTTCTATATAATAAGCTCCTTGAGCCAAACATCCAGTATAAATTTGTTCTATATGCATAGTTAATTGATTTTGATGAATACAAAATTAAGCTATGTAAAGTTACTAGGTTGTAACCAAAGTTACACGGACTTTAAAGTAAATTTAAATAGTTAATAAATATAAATTAAGATAAATCACTTAAAATCAATGGTTTTAAAAAAAAATATACGTATTAATACACATTAATACGTATTCATTTGCTTTCAATTTGTATTTAATTTATACCAAATACGCATTTAATTTGCGATTTACATTAACAGTTCGTGAATTTTCTTTGCATCCGATCCAGTAAAGTTTTTTGCTATGATAGATGTACCACCAAAACTATGAATGGTAATATCTACTCCCCAAATTTTATTGTCTAACTCTACACTCGAAATTTTATCCTTTTGAATACTGATTGTGTCCATTCCTATTAAAAACTTGTTTCGTTTTTTCCAGATGACATGAGTAGAAGTAATAATTATGTTTTCTGGCGTTAATATTCCTCCCCCTCTAGTAATGGCTGATTTAAATTCGAAATTCATAAACTTTTTTTTTATTTTTCTAAATTAGAAAAATGATTTGTAATATTGAAATTATAATTAGTTAATTTATGGATATTAAATTAAAATTTATTGAAGCAATTTATTATAAAACAGGAATAAGGATAACCTCAAAAAGGGATTGTAAAATTATAAGTGAATTAATCTTAAATGAGAAGATTGGGTACATTTCAGTTTCTACCTTATATAGAATATTTCTTTT
>Ga0169931_10000088_pt1 | contig 131485 bp, 124 predicted proteins | sample Kivu_15m_20L_FD_129675 | JGI IMG/M metagenome (GOLD analysis project Ga0169931, IMG submission 129675) | Freshwater microbial communities from Lake Kivu, Western Province, Rwanda to study Microbial Dark Matter (Phase II) - Kivu_15m_20L... | ecosystem: Environmental > Aquatic > Freshwater >... | reverse complement strand
GACAGCATTACCCTTGGAGCCGCCTAAGGCATCGAGGAGATCATCTTGATCTCCGCTGTTGGCAATGTCTCGTAGATCGATATCTACTTCGCTCATCCGGCCTTCGCCTACTGATTGTTCATGTTCTGGTCTAACAGCATCCAGCTCTTCCTCAAACGAACTCCAATAACTGTCTTTTTTGGTAAATTCAATTTCTTCTGAATTGTCTTCTTCTATAAAATCTTCGTAACTTAATTCTTGAACGTCTTGCTCTTCAACCACTGTCTCGGAAAGTTTATAAAGATAAGGAAATACTGTGGCTAAATCCTCTTTGAATTTTTTAATGGTAAGTTTTTCAGTCCAGTCGTTGATTACTTCTTCGGGTACTTCTTTTAATTCTGTGACATTAAAACCTTCTTTGAACTGTTTGTAATATGCAGGTCTTTGTAGGCCTTCAAGTTGTTTTTTAATTTCAGCAATTCGATAGTTGGCTTTTTCTGTTAGATCTCCCATGGTTTCGATCATGAACGGATTTCTAAAAACATAATTTTTATATTGACGTAATTTGCTGAGTTCTTCTGATAATCCAATAACATGTTGGCCAATTGAATCATATGGGGTACCGCCCTCGGCAACGTGTGAAGCCAGCGCACGAGCACCTGAAAGATGTTTGTAAGGATATCTAAATCTTTCGCCTTGGCTGTTTTCAAGGTATATGCCTTGAATATGCTGTGTACGGCCATTGACCGCATTTAAATTCACAGGCTGTGAATGTTTGACAATCAGTCTAACTTCTCCCAGATCTTGGTAAGAAGTTTTGCTGGTTCCGAATAACTTGCTTTCTGACATTTTTGGTTCCCCGATGCTGTTCTGTGCTATGTACTGAAAATCTCTTTTATCTAAATTTGATTTAGAAATATCTCTAATATCAAAGTTTAACAATCTTTTTTTGGCAAATTGACGCAACTCTTTTAAGAAATCAAACCAACTGTTTTTTACGTCATCTGCTTGCTCGCTGACTATGTCTGCTGAATGCAGTACCATCATGCCGTCTTTTTCAGTTAGCGCAATACTTACTCGGCCCAATGATTGTCCGGCATTTTCAAAATCAAAATCAAAAAATCTGGCTAAATTGGGTTCAGAAGTGACTTTGCCTTCTGAATTACCTATCTGCAATGAAGGAAAACGTACCTTGACTTTTTGATATAGATCTGTGCTAATTTGTTCGAAATTTAATGGCATGATATATTTAGTTAAAAATTGGTAGAAATAAACACAGGCATGGGCAACTCAAAGTCATCTTCATCTTCAACCCTGCCGGTTAGACTTTCATAAATTCTGCTGTCCCAGTCTGCTAATACCTGGGCCATGCGTACTCCTAATAACAGAGAAGTTACAAGATCGTCGTGATCTCCGGTTTTTGCTTTAAATGATACCCCGTTGGCTATAAAGGTTTTTAGTTCAGAAATCAACGGTCTTGAATATAATTTCATCTTTCCGCTTTCTATTAGATATTTTAATCTTGAGCAGGCAGCAATTTTAGTCTTATGTGTGGTATTAAATCCTTTACGGAATTTCCGTACGTGTCCTTTTCTAATGGGCTCTGACACAAATAATCCTGGTATGTTTTCTTCGCCTAATTCTTTGATAACAACCAGCGCGGCTTCTCCTACTGTATTGTTTTCCACACTCCAATAAATGCTGTTGGGACTGTCCTGAAGTATGTTGTTAAGATAGGTACATATTTCTTTTAATATGCGTATCTGTCCTTGTATAGAAGTTGTGTTATGATGCCATTCTCCAACCTGTTCAAAGGTAGGTAGTTCAAATACCTGTATGGCGGAATAATCTCCCCCAGTACCCAAAGAAGGATCAAGGCTGATCATATAAACAAATTCGGTAGATGGTTCTTTGTACCAACGAACTTGTCCCATTTTCATCAACGGTTCTTTGCCTTTGAGCTCTGCTAAATCTAAACTGCTGATCAGAGTTTCATCAAATACCAGGAACTCACACTCAAATTCTCTGCGGAAACGTTCTTCTCCGATACGTCCTTTTTCTGTGGCTGCCCACACATCGTCTCGATCAGGATGTTCGCTCCAATGACAGGTAAAACTTTTGAAACCGTTGATTCCTAATTCACTTTCATTACCGTATTCGTCAAACAGGTTGTTTGCTTCTTTCCAGATGTTTGCAAATGTATCTTCGTCTGAGTTAGGTGTTGATGTAACAATTGCTCGACCACCCGTGGCCAATGTTGGGGATATTGAAGTCCAAAATTCTTCAGCAATCGTTGGATTCACAAAAGCAAACTCATCGCAGTAGATCAGCGAAATACTCATACCACGACCTGTTGTCGGTGTAGTGGTTTGACTGACTATTCGTGAACCATTGTCAAATTCTATACTGCCTTTGTTATAACTTACAACCCCGCATCTAACGTAATCAGGACAGAGTTCGTACCCATATCTTACTCTCTGCATGATTTCCTGAGCACCAGTATATTTGTGTGCGGCAATTAATATTGTAGTGTCCGGATGAAACATAGCGTACCATAACAGATATGCTGCCGCACAGGTAGTTTTGCCCATTTGGCGTGGCAGCATATTGACATTAAATCTGTAGTTGTGGTAACGATTCAGTAATTCTTCCTGGAATTCGTAAGGCTGGAACAACATCTTGCCTTGAACAGGATGCTGTATATAAAAGAAATTTTTGCTAAAGTGTAGATAACCCACAGATTCGTCTGCACACAAAGCAAGATCCTGTAATTGATTTTCAGTAAAACTTTCTTGCTTGTAGGCTTTTTTGGTTAATACACCGTCTAAACTTTTTCCCATACTACTATTTACAATAAAAAAGCGGACGTTTCGTCCGCTTTGGAGGTACATTAAGTGTTAGTCTATGACTTATCTGTTTTTGATTTCCTGATACAGATTTTTTAATTCTTGCTGATAGACACTTTCTACGGCCATTGGATTATCGCCAGGGTATTCTTTTTTGAACTGGGCGTGTTGCTTGTTTAATCCTCCTGCAAGATCTTTGGTCATGTATGCAGTATCTTGGTAAGCCTCGTCTGGTTCATTGTCGAATTCTTCAAGTGCTTGATCAATGTCAGTTTCCATTGCTTGATCTTCTTGGGTGCCTAATTTTAAAATAGCGGCATCCATTTCTTTTTCTTTCATTGCTTCGCCGCTGATTAAATCTATTAAATCCCTAATAGATTCTGGACCTGTGGCATTCATACTTACGTTCATTGTTACGGGTGGTCTGTAAGGTGAATTCATAGCAGGTGGCATGCCACATTTTTCAGAAAGTGACGCAGTTTTTTCTACAACCTTGCCTGAGTCAATTTCATAAATTTTTTTATAGATATCTTGAAAGTTCATTTTTGTAGCCCTTTACGCTGTGGTTTTCTTAGAACCAACTGGGCTGGTTGTGCCCTCAGCGTTGTCGCTTGTGTTTGTTGGTTGACTTTTGGGGTTAGCCTTTGATGCTAACAACTCATCGTTAACACCTTTATATTGCTCACCGCCATGCTTGATTTTACTCAATTCTTTAATAAGACTCATTGCTCGTTTTTGTCCGACTTGAGCTTGATTTTCTTTAGATGATTTTTCGTAGTCTTGGTTTAACAGAGCCTCTTTTTTGTCTTTTTCAACTTCTTGCATTTCTTCTTGATATTCTTCTGAAGGATCAAATGGTGATCTAATTTTTAAATGTGTCTCTGGAAGACTAAGGCCTGTACTGATATAGTTGGTTAATTCTGCTGTGGTTGTGGGATAGCACAACTCTGCTTCAAAAATAGATACTTCCATGTTTTTTAACTCTGGAAAATCCAATGGCATTTCTTGAATCGGTGTTTTTGATCCTGCACTGAGTTTTTTACAAGAAAACTTTTCTAACATTGATTTGAGATTTTTGTTGAAATTTTCAGGTAACTCTCCGGCGACTTTGATCCTAAAAGGATAAGTCTTTGCACTTTCGGTTAGATATTCATTAAAATTTTTCATGTTTGTATCCTATGCTTTATTTATTCATATTTTTAAGTTTTTCGATTAGGCTATTACGATCTGCAACAATGTATCCTTCTCCTTGAATAGGAGTATCCGAGGTGTTTCGATTGTCAGAATCGTTACGCTCTTTTTTCAACTGAAGTTCTATCATCTTTAATTTTTTATCAATTTTGGCTGTTTTAGCATCAACGGCTGTTTTTAACATATTTGCCGCAACTTCAAAAATTCTGCCGCTGTATCGTGCTTCTACATTCATGCCGAGGTCCATGAGATCTTCATAACTCTGTTTAGCTCGACGAGCTAAATCATCAAACTCTTTATCAGCATTGTCTCCTAAGCCTTTGACCATAGGCAAGGCTGCTGAGATCTTATCTGCTTCTTCAAGATTTGACAACAAATTCATAGGCACAGCCTCAACTTCTTCATTTGCATCTACATCAACTTCTTCGTCTGGTTTGTCAACTTGACGCAGTAGATCTTTGCTGTCTGGCAAATTTAATAATTCTTCTAATTTCTTTGTCATTTACGTGTACCTTGGTGAAACAGATCCTTTTCGCTAACAACCCTAAATTTTATACCCTGTTGTTTGCACCATGCTGATGCCGCAGTCCATTTTGCCTGATTACGTATAAACTGCGCTTGATTAACTCTGTTTTTTCCTACTTTTTCTAACAAGGTTTGATTCATAGGTTTTACTTCTATAACTTCTGCAAATTGTTTGCCGTTTTTATCTACGTATTTAATAAAAAAATCAGGCACATAACTGGAAATTTTTCCAGTTAACGGATCTTTATAAGGAATTCTAACAGCCTCTGATGCCCAACCTTGCACAGCCGGGTGATTGTCGCAGAATTTCATAAATGCCCACTCCCAAGTACTGCGATAAGTTGGTGTTTTGTGACCAATGTATTTTTCGGGGTTTGCTGGTACGAATTTTCCGCTGGCAAATCTACTCATGGTAAAATATTACGAGTTTCCAGTGTCTGTCCTTCTGGACTAACTCTATATCCCAGTGTTGATGTGCTGGATCTTGTGGCATTAAGCACTTGAGTAACAACTTTTTCCAAGGCCACATTATCAACGCCTTTTAGTGTGTCTAATAATTCAAAAATTTTAACACCGTCTAACTTTGCCTGCGTTAGCAACACTACTGCAACACTCTGCGCACTGATTTCTTCAAATCCTCGTTTTCTAAAAAAGGCAATCACTGCATCAACTTCGGCAGCGGGAAAAGATATTTTTTCTGTGAAATATCTGTTGAAAAATTCTTTGACTTCTTTGGCACTGTCTGACAGTACGTTGGGATTTTCAGGTAAACTTGTTGACATAATATTTTATGGTCCTGGTGGCTTTGGAAAGACCGAGTTAGGTACTCCGCTAACTGGGGGTTTGGCTATTTCTCCTAATGCTCCTGTGGCTATTCTTACACCTTCTTCGCGTATGCCTTCTCTGGACAGATCCTTGGAATTTTCGTATGTATTTTTAGCCTTGATAATTGTCTGCAGAATACTACCTGGACTGCTGAACGCTTCTCCACTGATCACAGAACCGAATATATCTGTGGCTCCGGCGATAACACCGCCTGGACCAAATATTGTGACAGTCCCACCACCCCCTATTCCCAAGGGGCTGGGTGTTCTATCATAGTGGTCTTGAGCAAAGCCTGGAGGTATTATTCCGTCAATTCTACCTTGGTTATAATACACTGATTCGTATAACAGTGTCATTGAATTTTCTGTAACTCCGGTATCCTGAGTTTGATCCATGTTATCATGATTCCAAGCACTGATGATGGGATTGATCAATGTATAACTGGCATAAGTCTGTCTGGATAATTGATATATTGTTATGTCGTTAAAAAACGGTACAGATATATTATTATCTAAACCGTATCTAAATTGATTTCTTGCCGGGCCCGAATACTGATTCTTTGAGTAGGCTGCTGTGTTCGAACTTAAATTGTGATCAGCAAAATAGTATTGATAATAGTTTTGCCACAGTTGACTGGTTACACCAAGATTGTCGTCATGTAATTTAATATTAACTGGTTCGTAATTAATGGCCAGTTTTACATTCTTTTTTCTGTTGTATTGATTTATTTGAGTTTCTGTTTTAACTTGAAATTTCGGAAGATCAACACTCTTGACCAACATTCCCATTTCAGTTCTATGCCGCTGTAACAGATTTAGAGATTTTACTGCGCTGGGATTTATACCAAAAAATACATGATATAAAAACTTGCTCTTCGGTGCTAATCGAAAAAAGTCATCGACGTAGAGTCGAGCCGCGTGTTGAAAGTCCCCAAGGTTACCTTTGGGGTTAAATGTTCCTGATCCGAGATTGTCAAGAAAGCCGTTGAATCCGTTTGCCATAATATTATTTATAGTTTAAAAAACCGTGGCCCTATAATAAAAAAGGCTGCAAATGCAGCCTTTTTGTATTTGTGTAATTTACAATTACACGCCACCACCTGTAGCCAATGTATTGATTGTTCTTCCAACAACCGTACCAATACCTGTACCTTGAGGTGTTTGAATTGCATTATCATACTGAATAGTTAATGCAATCTGTACTGGATCTGTACCAGTAGAGTAGTTTAAATCACCGTAGTTTGCTGCTGTTACAAAGCAACCATAGAGTTCAAATGTTTCAAGTATTGTTGGTGTGTTAGCACCGTTACCGCCATCGAGAACTTCGATTTTGGTTAAAAACTTATAATCAATACCTGAAGCGGCGCCACTTTGCTCGAAGAAGTCAAACTGCTTCTGAAGTTGCTCACCCACAAGTTTTTGTACGTTGTTGTTTACATCTTCTCTTAAGTTTAAAGTAATTGCTTCCCACTTGTGCTTGCCAGCCAAATAAACCTTTGAGTTATAAACGTTAAGTTCAATTGTGTCAAATGTTACGTTTGGTCTTGTTACGTCAACTACCTGCTTGGTTAATTCTGTAGTTGGTGTACTTACACCGAAGTTCTCTAAAGTAACTCTAAATCTATACTTGAGCTTGGGCATTAACAGACCCTGATTGCTGGCGCTACCGTCGCTGGCTAAGGGTACTGTTAATTTTGATAAAGTTGAAATTGCCATTGTATGCTCCCTGTTCCTATATATTTACCATTATGCTAAACCAGCAATTTCACCGGTATTTTTCAAGCGTAGTGGAATATAAATGAATTCAACTGCTTTAACTGGTTCAATCGCAACGTCAACATACAACTCGTTTCTGTCGATGCGTGATGGTGTGTTGTTGCTTTCATCACAGACTACCAAGTAGTCATACAGTGCCCGCTGTCCTACTAATTCAAGTAGTAGACTTTCTACAGCACCTTTGATCTCATCTCGGGTAATCTTATCGTTTGGTTCAAAGATGTATGGTTTTGCTAAAATACTCAACTGTCTGCGTAGGTATATAACAAGACGTGCAACGTTGATTCTGTCTAAAGCAGATGCATTTCTTGCTCTGGTAAACTGTCCGTAGTTTACTAAGCCTGCGCCAGTGATGAATGTAATTGGATTTACTTTGATGCCGGCCATTGTATCGCGTTGACCTTCATTAAGAGCAATACTTACAAATTCGCCTTCGTCGTCGATATAACCAACTGCTGTTGCGTTAGTAATACCACCACGACGTGTGCCTGCTGGTGCGAACCATGGATAAGAAACTTGATCGCTTAGAGCAATAGTTCTTAAAATCATATGACTTGGTGGAACAACAACGTTGTTACCAAAGTTGTCGCTGGTAAAGCCCCATGGGTAAAATACTCCAAGGTATTCGTCAAATGACACTAAACCACTGTCGTTATCTTCGACTGCAAGATTAAAGTTCGATCCCCACTCAAGCAACGATGTTGCATCTGGGCGCAGTCTTGATGGACTGTCACCGACAACAAATGCTGTTAGGCCTCTGTCGTAGTTTAGGCTGATCATCTCGCCAATTAATTCTGAGTAACCTGGGCAAGCAAGTAAGTTGAAAATTCTTGCTTCATCATCTCTGATATCTGCGTTGGAATTAACCAATGCTTGTAATGATTGAATGACCACTTTACGCTGTGCTTTACGTCCGAAAGTTCCAGCACCGTTCTGTTGATTGCCACTTTCTGTTACCCAACGATGTGGATAATAAGTGTCCATTCTGACACCGCGATCGCTGCCTCTGATGTTTTCGTCATTGATATCGACGTAGTTGCGAACGAATTTCTTAACGTTGAATCCGCTTCTACGTAGATTCCACAACATCATACCACGTGGATATAATGCAGGATCCGGAGCGTCAAAGTCTAAGAAGTCACTGGTTAACATTTCTACAATGTCGCCTGGCTCGTCACTGTTAGAACCAGCAGTGTTGTAACGTGCATCTGCAAATAAGATACCGTCTTCTGTTGATTGATCTGATGTGTCAATTAATCTCCAGTATGCCGCAGTTGTGCCTGCATTTTCATATCTGTAGATTACTGGGAAGTTTTCAATATCTGCTGTGTCGATCCATAGGTCGCCTGTTTTCAATGCACTGCCGTCGCTCTGTGTTTCTGGCTTTGTTGCACTAACTATAGGACCTGTAGGATCAGTTTTGTCGTTGTCAACTGCACTGTAGTAAGGTGAAGTTGAAGATTGATATCCTACCCAATTATCACCGTCGTGAACCATAATGTCGATTTCGTCAATGATAGAATTATACCATAGACGTCCATCTGCGGTCAGTGCAGTTGGTGTGTTGTCGTTGGCTTCATATGATAGTGCTTTCCACAGTGTGGCAACATATGAATATCTGTTAACTTCACCGCTTGGAATAGCATATAAATTTGCTGTTCCTGTGTTAGCATCTACGTATGCCGACATACCGGCAGCACTTAATACGCCCTGTGATCTGTCATCAATACGAATCTCTCCGCCTCGAGCATGACTGATAATAACACGGTTTTGACTGTCAACTTCCGCGGTTACATGAGTCATACCAGCCGCATTGACGGCTTCTGCCATTAGTGTTGCATCATTGATTGAGCCGGTGGCTAAGAATGTAATAGTATATTTTGCACTTAAACCTGCTTGACCAGCAACAGATTCTGCCAGGTAGAAAGTCTTAGCACCGCTGGTAAAATTGGCTGCTGTAATTGCTGAAGTTCTAATAGTTGTGGCTGTTTCTGCGGCTGCATTTTTTCTAAAAATCTTAAAGTTAGCGACCTTAGGACTATCATCAAGACCAAAGTCTTCGTTGAAATTGCTTTGAATATACAGTGTTCCTTCGTCAATGTTAAAACTACCGCCGCCTTGGTCGAGGTTATAAATTGCGCTGTGATTGTTGTCATAAATTGGTGCTTCAATTTGCTCAAACAAGCCTGTGTTACTGTTGTATCTCTTTACACGGAATTTTGCTCCGTTGTTTGGCTGTGTGGTTTTGACCCATAAGGATCCGCTGGCACGGCCGTTCCCGCCAATTAATGTGGTGCTGTTTCTCTTGAAATCAGGCACTTGTGTATGCTTGCTGATCTGAAGTCTTGGCACATAGTAAGTACCTGGGGTTACGCCGGCTGCGGCTGCAAGTCCGCTGCCTTCAGCAATCACAATAGCATTAACTGTGGTGCTGTCGTCGCCTACTGCATCTAATGTACCGTCTGAATAAATTTCAAGTTTACTGTTAACCACAGCGGCACTTACTCCTGGCAAGCCTGCACCAGTAATAGTTGCTGCCAATGAAGTTAGGCTGCTGCCAGATGCTGTGACTAAAGCACCGTTGATTCTCATAGTAGAACCAGGTGTCAATGTAGCATTAGCAACAGTACCAGTTACAGTTGGCCAAGATCCGGACCATTCGTTTGATCCCACTAATACCCACTGACCTGTGCGATTCTTGTAAAAATAGTTGTTGGCATTTGTTGTAGCAACCACAGCATAAGATCCAACTGATCCAACTGATCCCTTAGGGAAACCCTGCGGAGTTACTTTAGATTCGTCTGTGATTACGATAGGAGTTTTATTTACAAAAGTTTGGCCGCCTGGCGATGTAACTGGACTGTTGTTCCATTCAAACACACCGTAAGTGGTTGCGGCTGTGTCAAACCAATAAGTTCCGTTATCAGGGGTGTTTGCGGGTGCTTCGGCGGATGCCTGCAACTCTGATAAGTTTACGCCTGCTCTAACAACAAACGCTCTATTGCTGACGCCTAACAATGAATAAGCGGCTTGTAAACCGTATTCGTTGAGTTCGCCAGCATGAATAGGATTGTTATTAGAATCTGTATAGAATGTTGGGTCGCCAAATGTTTCAGCAAGATCTCGCTGACTGGTCACTAAGAAGACCTTACCTGCATTGGCTGCGGTAGTTCCCGGAGCAATTCCTGTTCCGGATGAATTTAGTTTGTCTTGTGCTGACGCAACAATAATCAGCGGAACAGTCCCTGGTGCCGCCGGTGTATAAAACGACTCGTCAATGACTGTGACTTGTACGCCTGGTGATGATAATGCCATTTGGTTTCTCCTAACGCATTGTTTAAATTATTTAGCCCATTGGGCAATATTTTGCTGGTTATAGCGTAAGAAAAAGGGGTCAAAAAGGTGTGGTAAATACAGTATGTCACGTCCTTTATGCATTTGTGGTCTAAGACCGGCTGCCATCAACTACAAGAAAGATGGTAGAACGTTTTATAGAAAAAAGTGCGAGCCTTGCAATCGCACAGGCACAGTCGGTGAAGGATTTCCTAAGTGGTACTTAGATGGGTATCGTGCCAAAGATTTCTGTGAGAAATGCGGCTTTAAAAGCAAAAGCAAAGAGCAGTTTAACGTCTTTCACATCGACGGAAATTTAACTAACAGTAAACCTGCTAATTTAAAAACAGTCTGTGCTAACTGTCAGCGCATATTAGCCAAAGAAGGCATTACATGGAAACAAGGTGGTCTTGTACCAGATTTTTAACTTGCTCAAATAACTCGTTGATAGAACCGTTATTATCAAATTCATAATCAAACTCTGTGCCTACCCATGCTGTTTCGCTGGCGTGAATTTTTTTCATTTTTAATTCTTGTACAGCGACATTTTTTCCTTGGTTTGCGGCAACAGCAGTTTCATACCACTCTGGCATTTCGCCTCGTTTGACCCAAATGATTAGACCGCCGGCTTTTTTAATTGCGGCTATTTCGTTGGGGAATCTACAGTCAGAAATTACCACATTATCCTGGCTGTTACGCAGTTTATTTTCCAATGAAGCAATCCAGATATCGTCGTGGAAACCTTTGCGACAAACTTCAGTACCCCAATATTGCAGAACCCAACGAGGAGTCAGTGTAGGCATATCGAGCCGCTCGGCCCACCATGGATCTACTTGTTCGCGCCATTCTCTGGCCTGCTTTGTGCGACCTTCTAAAAGGGTTCTATCCCAACCGAATACCGAAGATACAGCGTCTTTGAGTGTGTTGGCAAAACTTTCTCGTCTAAACTCATGAAAATTAACCAGATAATCCGCAACAGTGTCCTTGCCTGCGCCAATAAACCCACAAATTCCTATAATCATATTAATCCCCTGTTAGGATAATATTATAGCAAATTTATAAAAAGGTCAATATTTTTTTAGCCAATTAAGAAACTATAGCCGCCAGCATTGGCGCCGCTGGGTACACCTGTGGCTACTTCTTTTTCAAGTGCTTCCAATTCAGCAGTGCCTTCTGCTTTTAGTGCGGCACCGTTGAGACTGCCACCACCCTGCGGACCAGCAATTTGACTGAACTTTTCACGAGCCTGTGCTAACATCAGTTTACAGGTTGCCAAAGTATAATCTCTGATCCATTGTTTGCTGTAGACATTGGTCATTAGATAATGATCGGGCACATAGTTGTAGCCCATTAGCATCAGTTTTTCTCTGGCAAAGGGTCTTTGTAACAGCGTTAATGTATGCGTATTGGTATTCCATTTAAATTCAATAAACGAACCAAACATACGACCCACCATTTCTTGGTAGCCTGCAAATAAGAAATACGTGGCCAGGCCGCCCATGTTAGATGAGCTCAATAAGTAGGTATTTGTATAGGCAAGATTAAACGGTTCAAACAGTGTGCCGCCTTCACCGCCACCAGTTCTGCTGCCTATGCTTCTACGAAAAATCTGTCTAACTTCGATAATTTCGTCGGGCAGTTTGTAATCATTGACATTTGTCTGCACTTCAAGGAAGTAATATGCTTCTTCTACAGAACCCTGCGATCTTTGACGAAAACGGGACAATGCACGATCAAGGGCTGTTTCGTAGTGTACTGGATCGAGCTCAACATCGACCATGCCGCCACCCAGCATAGTATAGACATAATCATAGATTTTTTGGCGTTCGGCTTGCAGTTGATTCGTTGGGTCTGACATTGTTATCTCCTACCAATATTTATCAATAAATAATATACTATGCCACGCTTATCGCTTTATAAACCCGAAAAGGGCCCGGACTACAGATTTTTAGATAAAAACATCGCCGAAATGTTTCAAGTCGGCGGAACAGATGTATACGTACACAAGTATCTTGGGCCAAAAACTCCTGTAGAAGGAACCGCCGATCAACCAGCGTATGATGTACTAAAAGAAACCAATATTCAAGATCTACTGTTTCTTGAAAATCGAGACAGAGTCTACGATCCGGATATTTACAGAATGCGTGGTGTTTACAATGTTCAAGATATTGACTTTAATCTAACACAGTTTGGTCTATTCCTTGAAAACGACACAGTTTTTATGACCTTGCATATCAACGACAGTGTTAAGGTTCTGGGTCGAAAAATCATGCCTGGAGATGTGTTTGAATTACCTCACTTAGTAGATCAACATGCTCTTACTGCCGAAGACGTATCTTATGCTTTGAAAAGATTTTTTGTAGTAGAAGATGTTAACAGAGCCGCAGAAGGATTTTCAGCAACATGGTGGCCGCACTTGTATCGAGTAAAACTAAAGAAAATTTCCGATACACAAGAATTCAAAGATATTCTGGATCAGCCGGCCGGGGAAGACACTGATACAACTATTAGAGATTTAATCAGTACAAAAAATCGAGACCTTGAAGTTAATCAAGCAATTCTTGATCAAGCAGAAGCAGATGCGCCCAAGAGCGGCTATGATACTTCTCATTATTACACACTGGCTATAGGCGATGATGGTAAGCCAGTGTTGGCCACAGTTGACGACAGCGATATAGATGCCAGCGAGAAAAATCTTGATGTCAGTCGTAGAGCAGGACGTCCAACAAAAGATGGATACACTGGTTACCTATTGGGCGACGGTTTAGCACCCAATGGTGTAAATTTTGGTTCTGGTATTGCGTTTCCCAACAACGCCGACGAAGGCGACTTTTACTTGAGATTAGATTTTAAACCAAATAGACTGTTCAGATACAGCGGTGCTCGTTGGGTTAGATACGAAGACTCTGTGCGTCATACTCTGTCTAATACTAATACTCGCAACACACAAAAAACTTCGTTTATCAACAATACAAACACTGCAACCATTGCCGGAGAAATAGTTGAGGAACGTCAAAGCCTATCCAAGGCTCTTAAGAAAAAACCTGAGGCAGATTTCTGATGGAACACTTTTATGATGGTCAAATACGACGATACATTACACAGATCATTAGACTGTTAAGCAACTTTACAATAAAAACTGCTGATGGTAGTCTAATCGAAGTGCCAGTGGTCTTTGGCGATCCTGACAGATCTGTTGCGGCTATTCTAAGACAAAACAGCGAAAACACTGTGGTTACCGCGCCAAAGATCAGTGTACACATATCTGGATTAGATCTTGATCGTTCAAGATTAGGCGATGCTACCTATGTTAACAAACTAAACATTCGCGAACGTGCTTGGGATGAAAATGGCAATGAATATCTCAGCACACAGGGTGCTAACTACACTGTGGAAAGATTAATGCCGACTCCGTTTAAATTAACTGTTGAGGTCAGTATTTGGAGTACTAACACTGATCAAAAGTTACAGATATTTGAACAGGTATTGGTCTTGTTTAATCCCAGTCTTGAGATCCAAACAACTTCTAATTACATTGACTGGACATCACTGAGTGTTGTTGACATTGATCGTATTACCTTTAGTTCTCGCTCTATACCAGTAGGCACAGATTCTCAGATTGATATTTCTGGTTTAACATTAACTACACCAATTTATCTGTCACCGCCTACTAAGGTTAAAAAACTCGGTGTTGTCACTGACATTATTCACAGCATCTTTCAAGAAGATCTTGATGGCAGATTCTTGGGCAGTCAATTAACAAACATTGGCGGATTTGGCATTTATGTAGAAGGTGGTCGCGCTGTTATCACTGGCAAAAGTGGCGATGTTTCTTTTGTTGTACAAAATACAGGTGTTAAAGTTGGTCCAGAGATCCCCTGGGAAAAAGTATTAGATCAGTATCCTGGACTGTACAGAGCAGGTGTCAGCAAACTATATCTCAAACAGCCTAATGGTACAGAAGTCTCTGGAACCACTGTTGTTAATCCCTTAAACACCACAGAACTCACAGTAACTTGGGATCCGGACACTTATCCTACTAACACAGATATTGTCACGGTCAGTAGGCCTAACAGTCCTGGTACGTTTGATGCTATCATTGATCCCAAACGTACCACAGGACCGTTTGATAAAATTGTAGGAAGACGTTATCTGCTAACCGATGTAATCAATCCCGGAGAAGATGATGTTTATGCCGCAGATGGTTCTGTGATGTTTGTAGAAACCGGCGTTAAATTTGACGAAGTCTATGATTACTCTGTAAAAGTTGACGGAATGGTTGTTGCTGCCTCGGCACTGCGCAGACCCAATAACAGCGAAGGCCTAATGGTATTAAGATTAGCACAGCCTGCTCCTCAAGGGTCAATGGTCACTTATAAACTTAAAATCAATGCCGACGGTCCGGATGCTTGGAAAAGCAACTCTGGTGAAGACCTCTATGCTGTTGAAAATGATATCATAGAATGGGACGGAGATCAATGGAATGTAGTGTTTGATGCTTCAAAAAACACTGAAAATTTAATTTATCAAACTAACATATATACCGGTGTTCAGTATAAATGGGATGGCATACAGTGGAGCAAATCGTTTGAAGGCGAATATGAAGCCGGGCGTTGGAGATTAGAGTTATAAATGAACGTTATTAAATGCAGTGGTGCTCTGTTTTATTCTTTGAATACCAAACGATTTTTATTTTTACAAAAGGCTGATGGCAAACACAGCAGAGTTTGGGGTATTGTCGGGGGGACTAATCATTTGGAAGAAACAGCCTGGGAAGGCCTTAAAAGAGAAATTATTGAAGAAGTGGGCTCTCTGCCTAACATCTCTAAAACTATTCCGTTAGAAACTTTTGTTTCAAACGACGAACAATTTCATTTTTACACATATCTGTGTATAGTCAAAGAAGAATTCGTTCCTAAATTAAGCAAAGAACACGTAGGTTGGGCCTGGACTGCTATAGATTCTGCACCTAAACCCTTACACACAGGTCTTAAGAATACCTTGGCCAACAAAGTCAATCGACTCAAACTTGAGACTGTGTTTGAGATGATTGACCTGCTTGATCAACAACTTTAGGCCTGCGCCTCTGACCAACGCAACACAATTGAAACTTCTTGGTTACTACCGCCAGTTAAGTAGCAGTTGATAGCCAACACGTCTGGACCATTGGGATACATTCCTCGTCCACCAATTGCTGTATTGGTAATTTCTTTCAGTGCTGTAAGATCCAATGCTGTTTGTTGCGAAGGTAATCCCACGAATGAGAAAATAGTTTCACCGGGAGCCGCAAAAGACGCAATAGAGCTAAACGAAATAGTTGATCCCTGAGGAACGTTGCCAGTAAACGAACGACTAAAGAAGATAGTTCTGAAGTTTGTTCCGCCGACGTTAAAGATACCGCCAATACCAGACACTGTTGTACCACCCGGAATAACTGCGGCTACACCTGCTGTAGGTGATCCCACAGTCATACCTAATCTAACGTTGGCTACATCTGTGGCCACGAAATCAGCATAATATAATCTGTTAGCATTATACCGCTGTGTGACAGCATCAAATGTAACTGTGAATGCGTTATTCCATGTCACAGACGTGCCCAGTGCTACCTGTGCAAATGATGGCAGGCCTCCCAGCGACGGGTTAGCCAATGTACGCCAGTCAACCAGTGTGGGATCTGTTGGATAGTTACTGGGGTTAAGAATTCCTTCAATAACAATACCAGAAGCACTACCAGTACCAGCAGTAACTTCAATACCTTGCAGTAACAACTGCGCTCTATTAATCAGTTCTCTTTCTCCAAGATCTCCAACAATGGCATTTGACACTGACGGAGCCAATCTAATTAAGAACGCTGTGGCACGAGTAGTTGACGCAATAAACGAAGTAGCCTGATAGTTAAACAAATAACCTCGATCAGTATCAAAACCGCCGTCTGTTAAGTAAGCACTACCCCAGTGACTAATTGCTGGGCTGGTTCTATTGCTGACCAAGATTACACCGGTCTTATCATCGTGAGCTGCGGCTGCACCTGCAGAATAAGTTCTTGTTGATCCTGCGGCAAAATTCTGTAAATTTGTGCCTCTGACCAAACCTAATAATTGTGTATCGTTTTTAGAACTATAGGTAATTAATTCGTTGTCAATGTATACAGTACCGGTGTCTGGAAAATCTTCTGCGGATGTTAATGTTAACGTTGTATCTGACACAGACACATCTGTGGCCAATTGACCCAGAGCACCATCGTTGACAACTTCATAGCGCACTGGTAAGTTGGCAGAACGCATAAATGCTTCTGTGTTCACGTTGTTGTTACGAACTCTGTGTACAAATAGGAAGTTACCTTCTTTACCACGCAACATCCAATCAATAAAACCAGCACCATACCATGTGTATTGAATTCCGATCATCTGCATCTTTGTGATGTCAATGTTATATCCGGATGGTCCGGTCCCGTCTGCAAAATCTCTATTCCATTCTTTTTGATAGAATAATCTATCAATGATTTTACAAAGTTTGACTTTATTACTGGTGTTGGAGCCTCGATAATCCGGGGCCATATACAACGTTGTGTGATTAGGTATTGCAGTGACCGTATGAGTCATACCTCGAATAATAATTTTATCACCGGCTTTGAGTTGATCTCTAAATCTTGTGTTAAGGCCTGTTATTAAGTTTGAGCCGGGAGTTGCAGTAACGCTGCCGGCTAACTGGAATGTTCCAGATCTAACCCCAACTGCCGAACGTTGTCCGTTGTATTGCCAGAACATTCCGTTTTGATCATCAAAACAGCCTGCACGTACAGTAGCACCACTCCAGCGATAGAGAGAAATCTGTGCCTGACTGGTCAGTGTTGCAGTGGTAGAGCCAAGTTGTTGTACTGCTGTTACTGTAAATGTTCTTTCGTCGATGATCGATGTAACAACATAATCGTTATTATAACCTGTGGTTTCAATGCCTATTATTCTAACATCTGCACCTATCTGTAGACCGTGATCTACATCGTCTGTTTCTGCTGTTATAGTACTGCCTACTGCTGTTCCTGCAGACGATAGATTTAAAATATCGTAACTTGGTGCAAACAAGGCACCCGTAGTGTACATTAAACCTTTACCAGACTGATAACGAATGTAGTTTTTACTCATACGTATGGCTTGGGCGCCGTGTTGTGGACCTCCAGTGCCGAGTTGAACTCCACCGTCAAATGGTCTGTGTTGGAAGAAAGTATCTACCCTGGCGTAAACAGTACCAGCAAGACCAACGGTATTGATGTTTCCCTGTGCTCTGGCAGTGTATCTAAAACTGGTCAAAGTTGGCACCTGTTCGACAAAGAACGGTCCTGATGCTAAGTTTTGATTTAGTCCAGTAGATGAAATATTAATCAATACGGCAGCGCCGGGTACTAAACCGTGATTAGATGTAAAATTAACTTCTACTATGGCAATGGCTGCAAATGCAATAGAGTTAACTATGGTTAACTGTTCAATTGTAGGATCAGAAATAGTCACAGTAGAATAAAAATTCACTGGAGTTCCGCCAGAGGCAGTTCCTGACACTGTTCCAGAAACGATAGAACCGCTGGTATCTACACTGGTAACTGTCAATGTTAAATCATGTAGGCCTATGGTTCCGCCTAATTGATTTCCTAAAATCTGTAGTTTATTTCCTACAACATAATCGTCACCGCCAGGTCCTTCAATGGCATTTAAAGTATAAGCGGCAGCGGCTTTTCCAATAGTAAACAAAGCACCGCTGCCTCGAGTTTCAATATTAGTAGGTGATAGTGTGGTAAAAGAATCGGTACTTACTGCGGCTGTACCTGAAAGAACGCTGAATGAGCCCACTGCACCGCCACTGCCTACAGCAGTAACTTCTAATCTAAGGTCGTTTGCTGGTGTTGCTCCGCCAAGATTTGTGCCTAAAACTCTGACTATATCGCCTACAATATATCCACTGCCGGATGTATCTAATGACACTGTTTCGTAGGCTGTTCCGTTGGTAATAACATCTACAAAGAAACCAGTTCCTTGACCAGTTATTAGTGTTGTTGCTACAGCAGAATATGTGTCTTCATCTAAGGCAGTTCCGGCAGCACTGACCGTTTCAATCTGTCCAGCAGTTGCCCCTGTAACTGTTATGGTTAAATCGTTGGCTGGGGTTGCTCCTCCAAGCTCTGTTCCAAGAATTGTAATAGTATCCCCAGTTTTATAGCCACCAACATCGTCTTCAAATGTGGCTGTACCGTTAGAACCATCAAAATGCAATAATAAGTTTGTGTTAGAATCGTGAACTAAAGCCGCAGTCGGCGGTGTAAAGGTTGAAGAATATCTGCCTAATGTTTTGCTAATCCTTAGATCGTCAATGAAACCTACAAATCCGTCACCACCGCCTGTATAATCTGCGCCAATAACAATTGGGCGTAATGCATATACTGTTGAATCAGTGTATGTTGATCCTTCTTGAACTCCGTTTAAGAACAGATAGGTATTGCCACTAACTCGAGACAGTGCCAAATGATTCCAAGTGTTTAACACAGTGCCGGTAGTGCCAGTTATTGCGGCGCTGCCGTTGACAAAGAAGTATAGTTGATTAGAAGCATTTAATCCTAACAGCACTGCTGTATCTGTAGAAGCGTTGCGCATGTCAAATAAAGTTTGATTCGCCCCGCCGGCAGTTCTTCTAAACCAAAATTCAACGGTAAAATCTCCCGAACCGAATTGATAATCGGCACTGCTGGGTATTGTTAGATAATCTGTTGCTGTTGATGGACTGATAGAGTTTAATACTAATAAACTTGCAGTACCATATTTAAAATTGGCTGTAGAATTTGTAACTCCTGTGGCCGCGGGCACTGCTGGAGTTCTGGTTGTATCTCCGGTGTCTGTTACTGTCACTGAATAGGTAGTGCCCGACGTGTCTACAGTAAAGTCCGCTCCTGTTCCTATGCCCGAAGTTGAATCAACTGCCGGTGAAACATAACTGTTGGTTCCTATTGCCGCAGTACCGGTCCAAGTAACAGCAGTGATTCCTCCAAGGCCGTTGACTGTGGAAACTGTGATTGTTATGTCGTTGGCTGGTGTTACTCCGCCAACTTCTGTGCCAGCAACTGTAAACTTATCTCCGGCTACATATCCAGTACCTGCTGTGGCAATAATTATGTCAGAATAGGCTGTGCCTGTTCTTTCAACATCAAATGCTGCCGACGTACCTTGACCTGTGACATTTGTTGTGGTCACAGCATTGTAAGTCACCGAATCAAAAGCAATACCTGTAGATGTTACTCCTGTGAGTGCTCCAGAAACTCCAATAGATGACACTGTCATTACAAGATCATTGGCTGGTGAATTTCCACCTAATGAATCTCCTGTGATTAACAGTGTATCGCCAACTTCGTAGTCAAGTCCTGCGGCAACAACAGTCGGAGTATACAATGTTCCAGTTCTACTAACATCAAATACTGCGCCAACACCGTCTCCAATAATTCCTGTTGCAGATACAGAACTGAATGTTGCTGTAGCACCAGTAAATATCGAAGTCAGCGGTCTTGAAACGGTTACTGTTGTTCCTGTAACATCGGTTACTACTGTTACAGATCCGTCGCCTCGATCAAAAGCCAGGCCTGGAATAATTCCTGTGCTGTCAGTGAATACCAATGTAGAAGTTCCGGACGGGGCAGTGTCTGATAATGATTGTGTAACTGTAATACCGGATGCAATACCTGAACCAGTAAAGGTAATTGTTAGAATTTCCCCTGTGATGCCGTCAACTGTCGCTACAGTAATTAAAATATCGTTACCGGGACTGGTTCCGTCTAATGATGTTCCGTATATAATAATTTGATCGTTAACTGCGTATCCTGTTCCGCCATCTGTAACGGTTACTGTGTATACTCCCGAAGTTCTGTCAACGTCAAACTCTGCATTTACACCGATTCCGCTGACGTTTGTTCCTGTGAGTCCGGTGTATGACACAGTGTTCGATGATCCTGTACCAGTGACTGCTGAAATAGTAGTTCCTAAAGTAATAAATCCAGATGCTGTGACAGGAGCATTAACTGGCGGAATAGATCCTGCATAAGGAATCACGGTAGATCCTGAAGGTACTGTCAGTGCTGGTGTAAACGTTCCTGAACTACCTTGACTGAAAACAGTAAATGTTGGAGTTCCAATATCTGCACCGGTATAAAAAGCACCGCGTCTTACTAATGTATAAGTTTCTTGTAATTCTGTTCCGGCGATAGTACCTACCTTAGCCTTGGCATAATAGGTAAACTGTGTAGAGCTTGGTGTGGTATTAACTGTAAACACACCTTCTGCTCTGGAGAACCCGGTAACTGCGGCATTCAGTGCTCTAATAGTAAAAGGAAGTCCTGGGGATAATCCATGAGCACCGCTGGTTGTGACGGTGATTAACGACTGACCAATACCGCCAGTGCCGGTTGAAGCATCAGTGGTTATAACTGTCACTGGTGTATCAGTTCCTGGTACTTCATAGGATCCCGGATATGAACGAGCCAACGACAGTGCCTGCCACTTAGTGGGTTGTAACCCGTATTCAAAGTCAGCGTCAAGCATGGCCTGTGAATTAGCCACACGCTGGCGTTCGATAGCATCTGTGCCAAAATCATAGGGTCTTGTTCTAAGTTCTTCATAGTCTTCAACAAAGATTTGAATGAAATCGGTTGAACTCATAGAACTGGTATCTACGTTTAGTGTGATACGAGTAAAACCATAGTTAATTTCTGTGTCAATATCCGGATCAGTAGGATCGCGTTCTGTTAAAATTGCACCAGCATTTGGATCTGCAAAATTATAAAGAATCACATTTGACTGTACGTTAGTGATCAACAATAACTGATCTCGAGTCCACTTGCCGCCAATACTGACAGTGCCTGCACCATTGACCAAGGCAGGTAATGATCCTAAACCGCCAGCAATAACAGTAGTTACTACTCCTGACAGCGTGGTAACTCTGGCCTGCACTCCGCTTTCAAGCGGTTTAGTTAGATCAATGGTCTGAGTAGTAACTACCGGTGATTGCAATGAAGCGTAGGCAGTGTTTGTTAAAATGTAATTGTTAATTAAATCTCTGATGAAATTGTGTGTGGCAATTTCTGGGGTTCGATCTCCGTCAACTTGGGGAGTATCGTCAACCCAATATCTTGAAGCAACTTCTCGAGTATTTCTATTTCCGCCGTATCTAATATCCCATAGATATGCATCTAACACATAACCAATATCACGCTGGCATTTGGCATCATTAAATGTATAATTAGCAAAAGTAGCACCGTAACTGATCGCCGGCATAGCACTTAGACCGCCTTTGATCACAGTTTTAATCACAGTGGCTAACTCAGTAATTCTGGTATCCGATCCTGATTCTCCGTTAGAACCGGTGACATCTTGTGTGTAGGTTCCTTGCAGAGCTGGCCAGACTGTTCTGGTAAAAATATAATTGTTGATTAAAAATCTTAGAAATTCGTGTGAGGCTATTTCTGGATATCTATCTCCGTCTACTTGAGGAGTTTCTCCTACCCAATATAAAGATGCTACTTCTCTGGTTTCTTCATTGCCACCGTATCTTAGATCGTTGATATATGCGTCTATAACATAGCCCACATCTCTGCGACACTTATCAATGTCGTAGGTAAATCCAGAAAAGCCCACAGTGATGGCCGCAGGATCAGCACTGACAAATGTATGTGCAGATGTATCTGAACTAATTCCGACATTTACTGTGATTGTTGTTGCGCCAACTGCGGTAATGATTACTGGGTTATCATAAACCGGATCAGTGCCTGAGGGATTTGGTACGCCAGATGCTCTGGGATATGATTTTACAGATACATTTCCGTCTAATGCGCAGGTAAAATCTAAACTGCCTGCGGCAATACTAATAACATCACCAATGGCCAAAGAATGCGCACCGATGGTCAGTGTCATTACACCAGTCGCGGGATTATAAGAAGCACCTGTAGGTGTATATGTAATTGCTTGACTTACTTGTCTACCGATCCATTCTGTGGTTTCGTAGCGTAAAAAATTCTTATTATTAGTTAATAATACCCCTGCATGTGGATATAAATTTATCGCAGTGTCAATGGCAACCTGTTGATCGATAAACTTAGATGCTTCGTCTTTGATAAATTCAGCATTTTGGGTTATCAAATAATACGCATTAGGATATGCGTTGCTTAATCCAGATACACCTGGAGTAAATGTATAATTACGAATTCGTTTTTTTGCCATTATATTTTTCCGTTATAATCCAAATGCCACTGCATACGCTAAATTTTTAACGTTGGCAGTATCAACATAAATTTTTGTAGTTACATCACTGCTGGCCACAGGATCTGCTGCCGAAACTGTGCCTATTACTGATAGCTCACCACCAATATTTACATTCTTTACAACACCGATGCCGCCGGCTACGGTTAATGCGCCCGATGTAATAGTAGTACTTTCCGTTTCTGAAGAAAAAGTTACATTATTGTCAGCAGTTAAAAATGTAAATTGTCCTGTGTTTTTTGTAGAATTACCTATTGCACCAGTTATTCCAGATGTTGCTGTTAATGTAGTGAATCGTCCAGTGTTTGCTGACCCAGTGCCTATTGGCACTCCATTGATCGAGCCGCCAGAAATTGTGGCATTGTTAAATGCTGAAATGCCTGTGCTGATAATATTACCAGTGACATTGCCAGTTAAGTTACCAGTGACATTGCCAGTTAAGTTACCAGTGACATTGCCAGTTAAGTTACCAGTGATTGCAAAAGCGTTGACAGTGTTAACTGCTAATTGGTCAACAACCACTGCACCAGTACCTGTGGTGACAAGATTGATATTACCGTTGGTATTTGTAGCCGTGATAGTGTTTAAATCAAGTCTGAGGTTATCTACTTGAAGTCTTGTAGCAGTAACAACACCAAAATTACTTTCTGGTCCTGTTACAAAACCGCCTTCTGCTTTAAACTGTTTTACTATGGCTGCTGTCATGAATTTTCTTCTTTGTTAGTATATTTATTTTTTGTAAAAATTGGTTATGCCAGCGCCGATATGTCCTTGACAGTTATAGTACCTTGCATTCCTCCGTGTATTGTACACTGATATTTGTAGGACCCTGTAGTTCCTGCTGGAATCCTCCAGTATAATGTACCAGAACTCTTTGCTTGGGCCAACGCTCCTGTGGTCACTGTGCCGTCTGTGGCCACATGTACTAATCCGTCATTATAGTCAACACCTGCTCCTGTTTGTATTTTAAAAGGATGTCCGGATGCTAACAATTTAAATGCAATAGTTGTTCCTGACAGTGCATATAATGTTGGATTGTTGCCAGTATATTGTGTAAACAAATATGCTGAACTACCGCTGTTGGTGACATCAAGTCTGGTAATTGCTTGGTATGCTATTTCATCTACAGTTAGTCCTGCAGAAGTAACATCAGTCAATGAATTAAATGTAGTCGAACCTACTGCTGAAACTGTGGCATTGATTCTATTATTAAGATCGTCGTAACTGAAACTTATTCCGCTGTGTGAACCACTGCTGAACAATGCGGCTGCTTGATCTTGAATGTATTCGTTTGAAACTGTGGCAGCCAGTTGATTTCCACCGTCGTTATAAACAAAACTAATGCCTGTATGAGTTGCTGATGTGATCATCGATGCGGCAGCATCCTGCGCATCTTCATTTGAATACATTGTTGGAAAGTTTACCACAGCGTTAATACTGTCTGCGGCATCGTTTACTGTGAATGTAATGCCAGTGTGACTACCGTTGGTAAAAATACTTCCAGCGGCGTCTCTGGCCTGTTCATCGGTATAGATACCAGCAGTTGCTGACACTGTGGCATTGATAGTGTTGCTGGCATCGTTATAGGTAAAGGTAATACCAGTATGTGTACCGCCTGTGAATAAACTTGCGGCGGCATCCTGCGCATCTTCAATGGTAATACCACCTCCACCTCCACCGCCCGATGATGTAAATGTAACAATATCGTTAGTAGCATTGGTAGTGATTGTCATGCCGGCACCAGCAACAAAAGTAATAGTGTCTGCTGATGCATCTGCTTCAACTGTGTCTTGTCCGTCTACTTGTATTCTACCAAAGCCGTTGGCACTGGTAGGTAGTTCATTGTAATTGGCCACGCGATTCCAAAGGCCGGCATGTGAATAATATAATTTTCCCGTGTCTGCGGCATACGCGACCATACCTCTCCACTGTAGTGGAGGAGCCTCAATTGTTAAATCACTGAGTGTATCCCAGTGAAATCTCATGTAATTTTTTTGACCGGTTACATAGGTTGTTCCCAATACTTGTAGGAAACTACCGTTCCATTGTAATCCGTTGCCGGTGTCTTGTACTACAGAACCGGAAGATGCATAATAAGCCAGTCTGTTAGCAACGCCAGCACTGACTCCGCTGGCTCCGCTGCCGCCGCTGGTAGCACTGATTGTGATGCTGTCACTCCCAGCATTGGTTGTTAATGTAATGTTTGGTCCAGCAACCAATGTCAGTGTATCGTTGGTTGTTTCGGCAATGACACTGCTTTGTCCTGCTACTTCAATGGTGGCAAACGCATTACCGCCACCACCTCCACCGCTGCCTGTTTCGTCTGAGGCATTTGACCATCCGGCGCCGTTGTATTTTAAAACCTGTCCCACAGAAGGAGAAGAAATAGAAACATCAGTTAAGTCAGTTAAGGCCGATGCCCCACCGCCTCCGCCACCACTGCCAATGGGTGTTCCTCCAATGGTTGAACCTGTAGGTAAATTAACCACAGGCCCAGTGGATGAAATAGTGGCATCACCAAGAATGATTGAGTTACCAGTTAAGTACAGATCTCTCCAACGTTTGCTGGCGCTGCCAAGATCAATACCGCCGGTGACTGCGGGCAATAAAGAAACATTAATTGCTGTGGATTCAAGATTACTCAGTGCAGTGTCTGCTCCCGATGTTGGACCACCGCCTCCACTGCCCGATCCTCCCGAACCCGAGCCACCACTGCTGCCGCTTTCACTGAGTGTGGTAACTGTGATATCGTTACCAAAATCATTGTTTGTTGCACTGAAATAATATAGTAATTCAGGATATGTGTCGCTGACCACTACTTCAACGTATCTGCTGGTGGCTGCCATATAGGCTTCCATGTTGAGATACTGTGTTTTAGATACTTTTATATTGTTGAGATAATACGTTACACCTAACTCTTGTATGTCGTCTGTGTCATCGGCAGTAGTACCAACAACAAACATATCTATGGCATTAGAACTGTCGCTTTGATCAAATCTATAAGTTAAACCTTTGTAAAATACTAATTCAGGTGCTTCTGTGTTTGTTGAATAAGGTCCAACATTCAGTTGAAATTTTGAATTTGCTACTTCAACAAAATAATAAACTGTGGCTCTGGAATCTGATCCTATCAATGTTTCTGCCAGAGTCGCAAACGCAGTGACTTTGACATTTTGCAGTCCCGAAACTGCGGGTGTAGCATAGACTGTTAAAATACTGTCTGCGATATCTGCAGAGACATCTATGAGATTTACACCAGTGTTAATTCTTCCATAGACTGTGATTGAGGCTTTGCCTAATTTGGCTACAACACTGACATTCAGTGTTTCTCTTTGATCAGAGCCGCACTCTGCATGAATTATATAGTGTGCGGAAGCATATGAATCTACATTGAAATCATGTAAAACATTTAATGAAGGACCGTCAACAAGAGTAGTTTCAATCCCAGAAAATGCAAGATTAGTGCCGTTTAAAAATTTTACGGCACTTTCATCTTGACTTATTAATCCAGGCAACCATGATAGATTATTTGCCATTTCTCTCTACTATAAATTAACCTGGATAACTGTGCATGTGATATGCGTGGTACGATCCTGGGTTGCCGACAGTTTGACGATAACGTCTGGTATTGATATGTCCTTGTAACATATGATTACCTTCATTCTCACCATCAAAGCCTGCAATCAGTATCCCGCCGCTGTCTGAACGCCATATACTGGCATCATAACCGGGTGTGCCCCAAGAGTTGATATTTGTTATTGTGGTTCCTGGTGGCATAGGTATGCGTCTAAACAGGTTATTAGAACTCTGGTCTTCGACTTCTGCCACACCCGGGTAACTGTCTCCACCGAATCCAAAACCAAGGCTGCCGTAACTGTTAAGGCCCGAGCCGTGGCATTCCCCGTCGTCTGAGACTACACAGACTGTGTTAGCGTAGGTATTACTACCTGTGAAGAACGTAACCACTTCTTTGGGATATCTAACATTGCGAATTACTGTGGGAAATGGTGACCAGGATGCGTCACTGTATCTATGGTTATTTTGAGTACCCATTTGACCTTCCTGGTTTGTTCCCATTACATATAATAAGCCGGTGCCCTTTTCTCTGAAATAGACGTTGTAGTCATAGTTACTGCCTACCATCCAAAAGTTTTCAATTTTGTGTTCACCGAACCAGTTTTTATCAAGTCGAGTAAACTTGGGAGTAGATTCGTCACCGTTTCTATTGGTCACAGATGCAATACTGGCCTGTCCCATGACGTTAGATTGTCCAGCATACCAAATGTATCCGTCGCCGTCAAGGATATAAGTGAATTCATAGTTGCCCACAGAGTTCATAGACATTAATTTTTTCATGCCACCGTGACGATTCCAATCTATAGAAATTCTCACTGGTGTAAACTGACGTCCGATTGTATAGCCAGTGTCTGCATGTCTGTCAGCAAGACCTGTACCACCGCGAACAGCAAGACCCCAAGACCATAGGAATCCATCCTCGTCTAAGGCAAAACAATAACCGTATCTACCACCAAATGCCATGATATCAACAATCTTTTTATTGTCAAAATGCTGTTGAGGAATTCGCTTAGGTATAGTTTGGTTAGTTTCTGCCTGACCAATGCTGTTAGTGGTAGTAGATTCTGGACCAAGACCCAGTTGGCCGTAACCGTTATACCCCCAGGACCATACAGAACCATCATCACCTATGGCATAACAGCTCTGTGGTCCTTCGTTCCAATGAGGTGTTCCGCTAAGACAGACTTTGATAATCTTAGTTTGATTGAATGTTTTAGGAATAGTGTTGCCCCACCAGTCTGTGGTTTCATTGGCTGTAACACGAATTGGCCAATAGCGTTCTGTGGTGTCGCCCGAAGTGATACCGAGTTGTCCGTGTGCATTATACCCCGAAGAATACACTTCGCCGTTGTTAAACAACCATAGACTTACGCCGCCGCTGACTGCGGTAGTATCCCCTGCTTGGCAGGCCCACTGAATCAATTTTGGTGGTTGTCCGTCGGGCGTTGTTAATGGTCCTGCACCACCTTTGTCTGTGGAACTTAACCAATCTACAAAGGTAAATCCCGGAGTGGCCCAGCCGCTTTGACCAAAGTTGTTGTTAGCATTTGCTCCCATGCCGGTGCCGCGATATCTTGCGCCACCTACATAGGCACTGCCGTCACAGCCGATAAATCCAAAGTGGTAGCCCATGTTTCCGCTGCCCCACCATTGGTCTCCGTTGTTGCGTGTCCAGCCCAGTGGCTGCTGATTGATAAAATCAGCAGAAACATAACGCTGATCTCTGTCTGCGTTTTCAAAAATCTTGGTCCAATATGTTGAATCAGTAACGTAGGTATTACGCACTTCCCCTTGAATACAGATGTAGAGATCACCGCCAAGTTCTACAATGTCACCTTGTGTATATGTAGATCTCGGAGCCCAGGCTTTTTTGTATTTCATTCCTGGAGACATGTCAATCCAATATGCCGAGTCTGTGGGGTCTATAGACTTTAACACAACGTTGGGCGGAACTGACATGTACATATTTGTACTAACTGAGGTATCTGCTACCACAATTTTGTCTGAGGGAATATCTTGAATACAGACGTAGCTCGATCCTCTCCACTGCACAACATCATTAGTTTTATATTGTACACCGGGATTCCAACTGCCCAACCATCTGTTTTTTAATTTTGAAATATCTATAGGATTCATTTTGTCCTGTCCTTAATTAACTGAGAATGCTAACGCCTGGAAAACCTAATCCTTGTAAGAAAGCATCTTTTTCATCTTCGCAGGCATCCAGGGCAGCCGCAAATTCTGTGTCGTTGTTTTTAATGGCTTTGACTACAGAGTATACATTTCTGTTTAGCATAAATTTATCTTCAAATGACGCACACTGCTGAATAATATAGCGCATGGCTACAATATTTGATTTGATTTCTGCTACATCTGAAGCATTGGCAAAGTCATAGACTTTGAATTCAGAGGCAGAATCTGCCTCTACTGTAACGTTGCTATCGTCAAAGGAAAAAAAGAATTTTGTTCCTTCGTTTCCCAGTTGAACAACATCATCTGTAACGGTGTTATCTGTTTTATTAAATTGTGGGTTAGTAACACCTGACTTTTCCACAAAACTGCAAACTTTCATTGTCATTTTTGACTCCTTTAAAATTAATTACAATATCCTTTAGATATTTGATATGGATACAGTATACCTGCGTTCCATGCCCCGCTATGATTACCCATCATTAAGTTATTGACGCTGTTACCTCGACCAGAATATCCGTTGCCAAATACCTGTCCGTTGTCGCAGAGGAAATAGTTTGATGAACCTGCATAGTTTGTGCCTTCATCAGCACAACTAACCCACATATCAATAATCTTAGTCCCCGACGGGATGGCCATGGAAGTTACATAATAGTTAACACCGTTTTGAATAAGACTGTTTGATCCGTATTCATTGCCGTGTGCGCTATAGTTACTGTAACCTTGACTATATAATCTACCGCTGTCAGTTAGCCAGTAACTTCTAATAGGAGTAGAGTGGGTTCCTCTGAAACAGACTTTCTTAACGTTAGTTATAGTTGGAACCAATGTCGGAGAACTCTGCGGTGTGGTCTGATTGCCAATACCTGAATGATAATAGGCACCGTTATATCCGGAAAAATATGTGTTACCGTTATTGGTTCTCATAACAATCATATTATAACCGCTGGGCGAGCTGGCCCAAAAATTAACAGTGGCTCCTGCTGTAGGCGCCAAAGTTGATCTGGCTAAAGTATTGTTGTTTGTAGTACCAGCGTTTAATGCTGTGCCGTAGCCGTTAAATCCAGCATGCCACATGTAACCGTTGCCGTCTAATAAATGGAACGAGCCAGAACTTGATCCGCTCATGGCAAATTTTAGTATGCCGCCGTTGGTCACAGGATTGAAAGACAGAATCTTAGTTGGTTTCCATCTATTGGTTGTATCGCCTACACCCAGTTGTCCTACAGCATTATATCCCCAAGAGTATAAAAAACTGCTCTTGGTTCGTACGTAACTGGTGCCGTACTCATTGCCTGCGGCTAAGATGTCGATGATTTCTTCGCCATCAAACCACTCTCTGGGAATACGTCTTGGACTGTAGACATCTCTGCTGTGGCCGTGCCCAAGTTGCCCATAACCGTTATAGCCCCAAGTCCATACATCGCCTTCGTCGTCAAGAGCCATGACATGGTGGGTTGAATTTTCATACTGTTTACTGGATGAGACTTTGATGATTTTTCTATCTGCAAAATTCTGTACTCGAACTGGGCGGTCTCTGTTAGAGGTAGTTCCCAGGCCTTTGTTTCCCTGTGCGTTATAGCCCAGCGACCATAGTTCGCCGTTGTCAAACAGATAATAGGTTGAATCGTAACTCAATTCAATTTGAATACACTTAGGAACTTCTCCGCCGCGATTGATCAGTCGGTTATAACCAGTACCCGGCATACTGCCTTCTTCAAGCCTCGGTAATTTGCTACCGTCTGAATACACTGCTTCTCTGGATTTCCACCATTCCATGAAATAAAATGGATGTTCTTGAATGTAACTGGTAACCCCGCCTGCGCTGTTCATCCCTGAGTTATTTCCTGATGTTCCTGCTCCAAGCCCCATAACTCTACCATCTGAAGAAATATATTGAAACTTTCTATATGTCGCTGGTTCTACATCATCGTTGTGTAGATAAGGCCAATTTACAGGTCCTTGATTAGGCATCCACATGATAAGATCGTGTCTGCGCTTGTGTTGATTTCCTGCTAATAAATGCCATGTGTAGTTATTTCTCTGTGTGGTCTGTTGTCCCAACCATTCAATATACTGCGATCTGTGTGCAGAAGTAATGTCTGGTATTTCTCCTACACTGTCGCAGAGTGCATAATACATATTTCCATCATAGACTACAACGTCATTTGTATAGTACTGTGTGCTGTTGCTCCAGTTTCCTGCCCACTTAAGACCGGAAGATAATTCCTCCCAGTACTGCCAGCCTTGCCATATTGCTGATACTGTGATCGTAGCAGTGTCTGCAACACCGGCAACACCGTCTTGTTTGTAATACAGTGTAGCAGGTGCGTCAGTGGGCACAGTGATCTGCACATAAGCAGTGTTTTCTGCACCAGCACCACGGGTTGTTACCCCCGATGTATAAGTAGATCCGTCTGTTGATGTGGCAAATCTAAAACTTACACCGCTCATAGTTGAGTCGTGAACATAAAAACGATATGTGTGACCTTTTTCAATGGTAATGTTTGGATTTAGTCTACCGTTGAGATAAAATTTTCCGCCTCGTTTAGAAACATCATAAATTACTACTGGTTTTTCGTTGTCATAGGTAACACCATAACCACTTTGTCTAAAACGTTTGCCTGGTGCTAATCTATTAAGTCCCTGTCCCGATGTAGAAGCCGCATGACTCTGCGTACAGATCCACACAGATCCGTTGCTGTAGACAACGTCATCTTTTTCGTAGGCAGTGCCTGTAGCCCAGTTACCGCGCCATAAAAGTTTTACTTTACCAAGATCTAATATTGCCATTTTCTTTTCCTTTTAACTTGTAATAACTGGTCGCATAATGTTATAGTGTTCGCCGTTGGTTGATCCTGTAACGCTAAACGAAGAATTATAACCGGCTTGGAATACCTGTCCAGTTGTGCTTAACCAGGTACACTCATGATATCCTATAGAACCGTTATCAGAGTAGCCATAGATAGTAACATCCGCAACGTTACCAGCCAATGAAGGTGGCATTTTAATCATATGGAAACCTCGCTGTCCTGTGGATTCTTTGCCGTTGTTGTCGCTGTGTTGGTAATGATAGGTGTTTGATGTTCCAAGACTTAATTGCCCGTAGCCATTGTAGCCGGCACCGTAACTCCAGCCATCGCTGGTTGCTACAATAACTGTGGTATTAACACCGCTGGTTGAAGCACCTAATGCTGATAATTTTGTTACACCTGTCAATGCAGTCTGCACATTGTTGATTGATTTGACACACTCTTGTGCTGTGCTGTAAGTAGCGTTAGTTCCAAGAATACCTAACTGCCCGCTGTTGTTAGAACCACAGGCCCAGAGTTTTTTACTGGCTATGTCTGTGACCCACATAGAAGCATAAGTGCCGTTGGTCATCCAAACATCGTTAGCAGTAAGACTGGCTCCTGGTCCTGATGTTACAATTGTAAACGAGTTTTGCTGGCTGGTGTTGTTTAACATCATATGGCCTGCGGCATTATAACCTGCTACATATACAGATCCTTTTGAAGTTAAAATTGCTGTACAACTGTAAGGTGTTGTAGTATATCCGTCTGCTGTGACAATTTTTGTAATTGTTCCTGCGGCTGCTGAGGTCCAAGTTTGAGTGGTAACTTCTGTAGGCACACGAACGTTGGTGCTGGTTGTACCTAACCCAAGATGTCCGTAGTTATTATAACCCCAGGCGAACAGTGTATTCTTTTCTGTTAAGGCAAAGTTATAACCATATTCTCCACCACCTGCCCAAATAGCCACTACCTTTTCTGAACCTGTTAGTCCAAAGAACGCTTTGTTGATCAGTGTTGGAATATTACGTGAAGTTACAGAGTTATCACCAAGTTGGCCGTAGGCATTATAACCCCAGGTCCATACTTGGCCGTCTTCGTCAAGTGCTACACAGTGGTGCGCTGCCGAACCTCTTTCGCTGCCGCTGGTAGTAATTCTCTTAATTCTAATGTCTCTAAACAGGTGTGTAGAAGTGTTTAGTGCCACGGCTGTTTCTGTATACGTACCACCTACACGAGCAATATAACGGGTGCTGTTTGAACGATCGCCACTTTCACCGTTGCCTCCGTGGCCAAGATGGTAAACTTCGCCGTTGTTAAACAATACCAATGTAAAGTCCCAACCGCCGTCGACTTGTACTACTCGAGGAATTTTGTTATCCGGAGTTGAGTGTACACCAGCACCACCGTTTGATGTTGAACGGAACCAATCGTTAAAGAAGAAACTTGTGGTTGCAGAATGTGGGCCATAGGTGAGGTTATTTCCCATAACTTGATTGCTGTTTAATCCCCAAGATCGCCATTGGCCGTCTTGGGTGATAAATCCTCCGCGATCGTATGAACCGGAATGACTTCTGTTTGTACCTTTTAGATAACGAACATCTGTGTCGCCAACTAAACCTTGATTCTGAAATTTCACTGCTTTATCTGGACTGCTGCCTGTAACACCGCGTGTTTCTGTAATCTTTGCTGTGACAAGACTCACTGTGCCGTCGTTGTAAGAACTGGAACTGACTAATGTCCAATATGTAACGTTAATCGGAAGATAAGTGTTTGTACCGTCGGCAGTATGTGCAGTTGTACATCGATAGACCTGAGTGGCTGTTCGTTCAAATGTTCCTGCTGTCAGTGCTCCTGTGGTGTAGGAGGTTGTGTATTTTACCACATCTCCCACAGCATAAGCAGTGCCCGACGTGTTAACGTGTGTGCCTCGCCAGTTAAACGCCTGTTGCCAGGATGTGTAAAAACTGGTGTTAGTTGGCAGTGTCCCTGCTATGGCATTTGCTGTACACAAATACCAACTTCCGTTGTAGTAAACTACATCGTCGATTGAGTAGGCCGTTGATACGTCCCATACTCCCTGTTTGACAAATCTTGTTGATCCTAATGCTGTTGTTGGCATGTCTATCTTCCCTTAATTCATTACATTGTAATTATCAAATGCCCGCTGGCATTGATTGAAAAACTCGATCTAACCTGTCCAATATATGCTTGATCACGTTGTGTTATTGATTCTGGATCTGCCTGTGTAACTGTTTGAGCAGAATCAGCATGTTCTTCAACATAGGTCAATCTTCCAGATGCAACATTAAATGAAAGATTTTGTATAGTTGGAGCATAAGTGTAATCTGTATAAGTTTTATTGGTTAAATGATCACCGCTGGTTGGAGCAATACTGGTTTCTGGTATTCTGTTGAATACTATTGAGGTTGTTGGATCTATGGTTGTTAACACAAGATCTAAAGCACCTGTGGCAGAAATCTGATTGCCGGTTAACTCCATACCACCTAAGGTAATTGAGTTAGCCACAAGGTTCGATCCACCAGCACCGATAATATTTTCAACGAATGTTTTAATTGCTCTCTGAGTTGGTACAACAGCATCACTGTTGGCTGTTAACAACGGGTCTGCTGAGAACTCTCTGACACTAACCCCTGATCCGCCTAATGCTACAGAACCAAGTTGCAGTTCATTCAAACCGCTCAAGTTAAACGCATCGGCGTTCAGTGTAGCAATACCTGTTGCCTGTTCAACTCGGAACAGTTCACCAACACGGAAGTTACCGTCTTGGTCAGTTGATGTGTAGAACACCCGACCACCACCGTATTCAACAACTTCATTGGCTTGACTTGGAGGAGTAGTAGGAGTATTTGGATAGTTAGTTGTGGTTACTCCGCCTGTACCAATATTCAAGAAATCGTGACCTGTCAGTCGAACATTTGAATAACGTTCTGTAATAGTGACCACAGTTCCCTGTGCAGGTGCATTACTGGTATAAGGACTGATTCTGATGCGGCCGCTGATGTTTGGCGATGATCCTGAAGCATCTGTAAATGCCACACAACGATAAGTTACAGAATCACCTGCAATAGCAATATTTGAACCTGGAGTGATATTCTGTGACAGGCCGTTGACATTCAAATATCCGCCAGTTTGTAAAATATCTGCATATCCATCACCAGTGATTGTTCCCGATGCTGTGGTATATGAAGTTCCCCTATTGGTATAGGTAAATCCTGTGATAGCACCGTTCTTAATTAAAACTGTGGCTACTGCTAACACAGAAGCATTTGGATCAGTGATGATCACAGAAGGTGCGCTGGCTGGATTGTATCCCGAGCCACCTGATAAGATATAAATTGCAGTAACTTCGCCGGCTTCAACAACTGCACGTAATTTTGCAGGGGTTGAAGGAGCAGTTCCGCCGCTTAATCTAACTCTTGGCTCAATACGGTAACGTGTAGTTTCGTTTAATGCTGTTTCAATGGCTGTTCCTGTGATCAAATGATCCCAGCCTGGTGTTACACCGTCTTCTTGAACAACTGTAGCCACTTTTGTACCGCCGTTGTAAGAAGAAATGATCGCAGTCTGACCAGATCCTTGTCCGTCTACAATGGTAATTCTCATTCCGTTGTAGGCGTTGGTTGCTGTTTGATCAGTTAGACCCAGTGTAATAGATGTTGCTGTACCAGTCTGTGCATTGTTCAGTGCAAACTTGTGATCAGCACCATTGTTGGTTACATCAACTCTGCTGATCGCGCCGTTGGCAAACAGAGGAGTAATAACATGTCCTGCACCGTTACCTGCAATGGTAATCGAAGCAGAAGTATACGCTTCACCACCGTTTTCTATTTCAATTTGAACAATTTGGCTTCCGCCGCAGAGAATTCCTCCGATCAGTGCTTCATTGTTTCTATTGTTTACTGTACCTGTCTGTGGTGTTTCTGTTGGATCTCCGTCCTCAGACACAGCACCATATGTACCGTAAGAGTTGTTACCGTTAACACCACGAATAGTTCCACCGTTTGTGGTTAGATAACCGATGTAGCAGTAATAGGTAAACACAGACACAAGTTCTGCTTTGGCGCCGCCATTTAACCATACACCAATACCATCATCAATGATCTGTGTAAAATCGTTGGCAACGATTGATTTGTTTCCGCCGTTGTGCAGGGTTCCGTCTACTTTAAGACCGCAGACCTGTGTACCAAATGTTGAACAGTTTTGTACATATGGTGATTTAGTGCTGATCCATGCGGCAGTATCTGAAGGACCTGTACCGGGATCTAAACTTACAAATGAGCAGGTAGTTCTTCTTGTACCAGACGGTAGTGGTGCACCTAATGTGCTGGTTAAACCACTCATTGTTAAGTTACGCAAGTTAGAACCGTTGCGCATTCTAAACATGTCTACTGCGGCGTAGCCGGAGGCTGGAGTAATTACAACTGTTCTTAAATCGTCACCCCACACAGTAACTCCAGCAGGTACAACAATTGGTAATTGCTCAGCGTATGTTCCACTCTTGACAAAAATTGTCGCTGGACCAGTGATGTTCTGACAGGCATATTTAACTGAGGCCCACGGTCTGTCAATGTTGTCGCCTCGACCGGCAGCATCAACACCATCTGGTGCTACATAATAAACATCTTGTCTAATGCCAAGATATTCCCAAACTGGGTCAGTCCCATCTGAACGTAATACTTTTCCTTCTGTGCCAATAGCAACGTTATAATTTGAAGTAGCACCGCGAGCAATGATGTCACCACGATTGAGTGTTACATAATTGCTGTCGCCTTCGCTGAGTAATCCATAGTTTACTCCGCCAGTATCAAGATCTGGTCTTAGTGCGCCACTGTTGGCTGATGTGTGGTTTTGTTTTACACGATAACTGGAACTGCCGTAGTTGACAACATCGCCTGGTTTATAACTCTGACCCGATGCCCAGTTTCCAATAAAGTTTAGACCCTGAACGATCAATCTCCAGAAACTGGTGTTTGTTGGTAATTGGTTGGTACTATCTACAATTGCTTCATAGGCATTACCACCATATTGAACAACGTTACCTACCCTATATGCAGTAACAGCACTCCAAGTACCGACGTTTCTATAACCTGTGGTTAATAGTTCCCAGTAAGATGTTGCAGTAGAAGGATTTTGATTAGTGTGATTCTGTTGTGATACGTAGGCATATCCACCGTAGGTTACGATATCACCTGTTTGGTACACAGTTGCTGAACTCCAAGAATCTTCAAATTCGAGACCAGGAACAAATAATGTCCATTTAGATTCATCAAACGAGGCTGAACTGGTGTGTGCTGTAGAGCATAGGTATACATTGGGTCCGTATTTGACCAAGTCGTTTAGTTTATAATCAACAGAACTGCCCGACCATGTGCCTTTCCAATCAAAACCCTTGACCAATGCAGAAAACTTTGTTGGATCAAAACTGGATGTTGATGTGTGTGCTGTAGTTACAATATAGGCAATTCCGCCATAAACAACAATGTCATTGTTTTCATAGATTGTGGTTCCAGCCCAGTTTCCTCTGAACTGAATACCTTCTTGCATTCTTTCCCATTTGTCGGAATCTGCGGCAAATGTTGAGTCCGAAGTATGCCCTTCGATACAGACATAAGACGATCCGCCTACTCTGATTACGTCGTCTTTGACATAATCATAGCCGGTGGTCCATACACCGCGCCATACAAATCTTAATCTACCAATTTTAAATTCAGCCATTTTAAGTATCCTCTACTAATTCTATATTTATTTTAAATGTCAGTTGGGTAATTGCGATCTTTGCCCACAATCGCTGACAGATTTCCATCCTCGTCGATGTAATAACTGAGTAATCTGTCATCCCATCTGTACTGTTCAAACTTTAAATTTTCATAGGTTAGCTCATGATTAACTGCTCTACCATTGAAAAAATCTACTCCTACTGCAAACTTTTCATAGTTGTCTCCAGGATCTCCTGGATTATTAATATCAACGTTTTCTCCAGACAGTTGATCAATACGTGTGATATAAAGATCGCCGTCGTCTGATCTCCTCAACGCATAAAAATATCTGGGTTGACCGCTGAGTAAATCTGCTGGATTATTTCCTAAAAAATATGTCATAATCTTAACCTTATGTAATCTCTACCCAACTAACAATTGCATCAATACTGTTTGCTGTGTCTGTTGAAATAATCAATTGATTGTTACTTGATAGAATTAATTTTTCACCTTGATTTACTACCCTCAAACTGTTTCCAGCAGGAATAATCACACCTTTAACATAATAACCCTGTGTACTGGTGTCATCTTCTAACAGAACATTTACAGTAACATTGCCGCTGGTTAGATTTGTTAAACTTAAACCAATAACAGTGGCTTTTGAAATCTCTGTGGTTTGACAGACTTGTGTGGGTGTTATTCCAATTTCTTTGACTACTGTATTTCTAAACGTGGTTGCCATAATTTATTATCCAAATACAAGAGCACTGCTGATAGCAATATCAAGAGCACCGGTTTCACTGACAGCACCTGTCGAACCTGCTGGGCTGGCCCATTGTGCGCCGTCCCAGACTTCGAGCACTAAGTTGTCTGTGTTATACCGTGTCATACCGGTGACTGCATAAGCGGGTCTCTGTGAAATAGTTCCTACTGGTGGAACAAAACCATTTGTTCCGTTTATCTTAAAATATCCGTCTCCGGTGCTGGTAAATGTTGTGATTGCACCGCTACTGACATTTGTTATTGTGTTATTTCTAAATCTTAAATTTCCAATACTCAAAGAACCCGTGCCGTTGGGGATAAAGAGTATATCAGTGTTTGCTGTAGTAGATGAAATAGTGTTGCCATTGATGTTGATATTGTCAATCTGCAATTCACCGGCTGTTACTGTATCAGAAACAAGGTTGTTAGCATACAGCGTATTCCAACGTAAACTTGGTGTGCCAAGATCGTACGTGTTAGAAGTTTCAGGTTTGATGTCGCTGGTTATTGCGGCTATGATAGAAATAGTATCTGTGGAAGAATCACCTATGGTAATATTTCCGCCAATAGTTACATTGCCGTCAACATCGATGTTTCCGGTTACATCTAAATCACCGTAAACATTAGAATTAGAATAAATGTCAACAGAACCAGTGCCGTTGGGCCGTAACTCTAAAGGAGTGTTTAGTGTGGTTGTTGATATTTGATTGTCACGAAAATCAAGATCATCTACTTGTAATCTTGCGTGATATATTGTTGGATTACCGCCTGAAGGAGCAAAACTTATAGTGCTTTGGTCACTGCTGATTGTATTGCCGCTGATATTAAAATTACCAATGTCAATTTCTGTGTCTACTTCTAATGAAGTAGTTCTTACAGTTCCGTTGACATCGAGGGGGTATTGTGGAGAGTCAGTGTTTACGCCGATTCGTAAATTATTAACATCTAAGTATAGTAGGTCTGTCTCAAATGCTAAGTCTACACCTTCGCGTAGCAGATTAGCCTTGAGCAATGGACCAGAAATTCTTCCTACAGCCATTACGCTCTCTCCTGACACCGTGTTTCACGGATAACCACCTTGCGTTGCGGGTTTACCACAGTATGTTTGGTAAAAATCACTTTGATTTTTACGTTATATCTATTTATGACTTTTTGGAATTAACCAAAGATTAGGGCGTAAACATTGCCTAAATCTTCCATGTCCTCGGCTGTGATCAGCTCGCCACCGCCGGTTGATAGAGAGTATACTGTTCCGTCAAAACACTCAAGACGCTGTAGTTCGGTGTTCCATCGTGTGTCACCTATTTCAGGATAGGTCCGTTGGCTGTTTGATCCTGTGGGAACAACAACACCGTTAGTTCCAGCGAATCTAACGTATCCCTGTCCGGTTGGTAGAATAGTAAATGCGCTGACTTGATCAAATAATGTAGGATACAATGCTTTTCTGGCCAGTATATAGGGACGTATCTGTTCTTGAATCCACTCAGTTTCGTCGCTGATTTCTGGCAGTGTTCCCGAACCAAAACTGGCTATGAGAGCGGCATCTGATGCTGTTACAATACCGTCTCCGTCAACATCTCCCAGTGGACGAAGACCGATTAATACTGTGTTAAAAAAACTATAGGTAGGATTTCCTGCTATGGCTAAATTTACTGCATTGGCTAATTCGGCGTAATCTAATAGATCAACTTTGGTGCCATTGACGCCGTTGTTTGTTATGTCATCTACAAAAAGTCTAAAGTTGCCCATCTGTACTCGGCCTGTGCCGTTGGGTGCAATGGCTACGTCTGTATCTGTAGTTACTGTGCTGATAATATTAGAATCTATACGCAGTGTTCCGTCTACAGTGACTAAACCAGTGGTCAAGCCGCCAGTTGAATCAATTTGGGCAACAGTGGCATTTCTCCAGAGTTTAGCAGAAAGACCTAAATTATAAAGTCCCGTGGCGCCTGGGTTTATATGTTGATCAAGTTCAGGTGTTATTGTCACAGTATCTAAAGGACTGTTACCAACAACAATGGTCCCGCCAATATTTAAATTTCCAGTTAACAATACGTCACCAGTAGCATATAGATTTCCGTCTATGTTAGTATTGGCATAAAAATCTACTGTGCCAGTTCCGTTGGCTTCAAGTCTAATATCTGCGTTAGTTGAAATACCAGTAAAGGCATGGCCGTTGATTTCATAGTCATCTGTGACTATTCTTGCATGATTAATATAAGGACTGGGTCCTTGCGGTGCAATCTCTACAGGTCCTGACAAACTGCTGATAGTGCCGTTAGTATTTAAAACCACAGTTCCTGCACTGAAATATCCTGTGGTTAAAATTACTTCTGGAAATTTACTGACTCCATTGACCACAAGGTCTCGAGTAACTGTGTCGGTGTTTATTCCAATACCCTGTGTAGATGCATCGATGTACAACAAATCATTTTCAAAGGCAAGATCTATCCCGTCTCTGACGAGATTGTCTTTAAGCATTGGTCCGCTGATTTTACCTATGCGATCTGTTGGATCTAAAGGCATACACGCTCCTTGAGTCTATACTAATATTTATTGATCAAAGCCGTGTAAAACTGTGACTGGTTTACCGTAGGGCACTGGTCCAAGAAATTCAAGATAATAACCAGGATCTCTACCTGGTGGATTTTGTATAACGAGATAGTTAGTATTAAAAAGTTGATATACGTTTTCTACTAAGACAACGAGATTTTGGCCGCCCCATGCTGATCCACTTTGACTGACACTTGGGGGTGCAGGATTCAAAGGTCCAAACACTGTTTCGCTGGCGTCTCCTATGCCCAGTGTTTGTTGTGTGATAGTACCAGATTCTTTGAATCTAATAACTCTCCAAGAGTTTTGTGCATAGGCTTCAAGTTGATTAGTTGAAGTGTTATATCTAATTTGGCCGTTTTCTGGTCGTGTCGGCCGATCGTTGGTTTCACCTCGGGGCACTCTCACGGATCGTGTAGTATCCATGATGATTTCCCCAAATGCCGATACAGCCAGTTTATTTGATCTGGCGTTTCTAAAAATCAGAGAATTTTTTCTTAGAAATCGCATTACACTGCACTCCAACTCACTGTGCAAGATAAGAATTCAGGGCTTGATGAGCTGGCAATTAATTTATCACCAGGTGCAAGAATAAATCTTTCGTGATCAAAAGTCACTGTTTCGCTGGCAGGAACTGGGAGCGCATTAACTACAATGTTGTTTACACCTGGAGAACCTCCAGTAGATATTGCATACATGGTTAAAAAAGTTAAGCCATGTTCGTCGTCAATTGGATTAACTGGTTCTCTGTTACAAAAAATAATGCAGGTGATAGCGACATTACCGCCGGTTGTATTCTGATATATTGTAGTACCGCTACTTGTGATTAATGAATTCTGTAGTGCCATTCTAAGTTGTCCTTAATAAAATACCAAACTGTAGTATAATGCTCCAGTTTTGCTTGCTAACTCGTCTCTCTTAGCACTATTTACAACATACAGTCCTGTTCCACCTGTTCCTATGGTTGCAGTTGAGTATAAAATATTAGAATTAATTCTTGCAGTTGGGTTATAACCAACATTGGTTATTTCCAAAGGACTATTCATAGTAACAGGTGCTGTACCGTTTGACTCAAGAATCAATGACTCGTTGCTGGGGTTTGATCTAATGGTATTGTCGTCAATTACAATACCTAACAAATCTAATGTGTTGTCAGTTAATCTAAATTTTAAACTTCCGTCTACAGTCATTACAATAGAACTGAACGGATCTCCGACAAATTCTTCTGTAAAGGTAATTCTGGTATCATCAACACCAACAGCAGAGAATGTTGCGGCTGCAACTGTGTCTACAACAAACTTTCTGTTAGGTATATGATCATCGTCTGTGACTTTTGTTTCGTAGTCGTTAGTTCCTGCTACAGAAATAACTCCGTTGCCTGTGCCAATTAACAGTAAATTTTGACCGCCAGTTAATACTCCGGTCGCTCTTATTCTTGCCAATGTGCCGCTGGCGAATCCAAAACTAAATTGATCGTTGCTTTCGTCAAACAGCATCTGCGCCGCAGACGCTGTTCCTCGATCAATTTGAACACCGGCTGTACCTAAGGTAACACCAGCGCCAGTTTCTCCTTGATTTAAAATAATTAAATTATCTCTAATACTTAAATTTTCAGAATTAACAGTGGTAGTATTACCTAATACTCGCAGATCACCAGTGACTACTACTTCACCGGTTTCTATGCCAGTATCTAATGTAATACTTCCGCCGCTTTGTACGATAACCTTATAGTTACCGCCATCTACTCTAAGTACTCTTGACATATTATTTTAAAATTAGATTGCTGTTAATACAATGTAGTCGTTAGATGAATCGTTTTCTAAGTTCCATGTGTAACGATTGCCGCTGAAATCTGTAGCAACACGCTTGGTAATTTTTGCAATATTAACTACTGCGCCTGAGTTAGAAGTATTGTACCCAAACAAACGCATTTCGTTGGCAGCACTTGGTGCACCATTCTTTAATACTGCGGTAGTATATGATGTAGTTGTGCCAATGTTGCCTACTTGACAAACTACAAATGTTTTTGCACCGCGTTGTTTGATAATAACACCGTCTGTTCTCAATGATGCATCATAAAACTCTACACGAATACCTGTGTTGCTGGCAAATGTACCGATGACATCGGTACCTAATCTATCTTTTCTCAATGGACGTCCCATTTGTTTTCTCCTTATGTTGACGTTTTAGGTCTACGCAGTGGGTTACTGCATAAGTCCGCAGACATTGCGGCGCTCATTATTAGACAAAGTATTTATCAATATCTCAATTAGGTATAATGAACACGCAGCCTTACATAATCAATGTAAGCAAGTTCACTGAACGGGGTGGTCTTGTTGGCTTCGAGTTGTATAGCAACTCCAAATGTACTGCTGTTAACCACAGTTGGGTTTAATTCTGCGCCCCATGACGCTGTGGATGATCCGTAGATTTGTCTATTTTCAGATATTTCTAATTTTTGATTAGTGCCAATTAATTCTCCGTTGTAAACAAGTTGTACAACTTTATCAGAAATTCTACTTAATCGTTGAGATTGAAATTCTAATTCAATACCCTGTACTACTCCAGATACATTAAAATTAAAATCTGTAAAATTCAACAGGGCTGTATAATTGCTGATGTAATCTTCAGAAGCCAGAGAAATTCTATACAACTCTTTCACAGTGTGGATATATTGATCTTCAACTCCGAGGTTTAGACTTTTCCACTGTACTGCTTCAGTGTCTGTTTGATCTTGTGTGATTATTCTTGGTGTTTGCCACTTTGTTAACATAGTGTTATATTTACCCGTAAAAAAAAAGAGCGAGTTTTATACTCGCTCTTTTGAAGTTTTGAAAATCCAGTGGATTAACTAAACTTAACGTTACCGCTTGTGATGTCAACCTTACCAAGGTAGTCAGCAGCATTACCAAGAGATGATGCTGTGTTGCTGAGTTCCACGTAACCGTAGCGTGTCATAAAGCTCACGACTGGTTCGAAGGTTGATGGATCAAGCACAACACCACTGCTCATCAATGGAATGTATGGGCAGTAGAATGCAGGAGCATCGCTCTCGCTTGAACCTTTGTAGCCGATAAGAACGGCTGTGCTATCACTTGCATATGAATCAACATATACTTTCATTGCGCTGTTCAATGTACCAACGAACTTGGTGTTTGTTGGTGCTTCGAATGTACCTTCTGTTGTTCTTGCGAAAGCAGAAGTTGTAGCACTTTGAAGAATTGTTAATGCAAATGGGCTAACAACTGCATAGTTACCAGCGCCACGACGTGTACGCTGAGCAATTAAGTTAGCAACGCGGTTGATTTGAACTGCTAATGCGGCATGTTCGTCACCAACGAATGTGGCTGTACCGCTAACAGCAGCCTGATCATATGTCTGAGATGCTGTACCAGCAAGAGTACGTAAAGAAGCAAGAACTTCTTGGTCGATCTCTGCTGTGATTTCTTGTGCTAAAGCAGCCATGATTTCTGCTTCGATGTCAATGCCTTGTTGAGCTTGTGCATCTTGAGCAGCCTCAAATGTCCAGCGAGCAGACAATTTACGTGTCTTTGCTTCAACTGTTTGTTTGAGAATCTGAATGCTTAAACGCTTACCTGCCGCACCTTCTAAGGCTGCTGTAGCAGAAGCCTTTGGAGTAGCATCAGTGTTGTTACCTGAATAAGCGGCAGCAATTTTGAATGGGCTTAGAGCCTCTTCACCTGCGGCTACACCGTCAGCAGAGTCAGCATATCTAACACGTAGAGTATGGATCTGTCCAACTGGTCCAGTCATTGGTTGTACACCAACAAGTTCATTAGCAATGACTGTTGGCATTACACGTCTGATCACTGGGAGGATCACACGATTTAGGGTTGCAACGTTACCGGCAGAAGTAGCACCAGCAGTAGCGGTTTCAACGAGATGCTTGCGAGTATTCTCGAGTGTAACTGCCATTACTGACTTTTTAGTACCTTGTAGGCCTTCTAAAAGTGCCTCTTTGGTTTCCTGCCAGCGTGATTCTAATAGTTCTGACATTTCTTTCTCCTTTTATAGACCGGCTAAGCGGCGTATGTCAATGATTTCGGCTACTTTGCCAGTGCCGATCGCGCTGTTGGATTGTTTATTGCCTGTAATTTCTTTTGCCTCTGTAAGTGCCTTCTTCTTGGGAGCGTTGCCTGCGATAACTGCTGGCAGGTACTTGTCATAAGCAATTCTTAACTTATGGGTCTGTACACTTTCTAATAATTCTGTCATGATTTCCTGTTGATCCTTGCCTAAAGGAGAAAGAAGTTCATGCATGGTTGCCTGACGTTCTTGTGTCTCTTTAATACGAACAATTTCTTGCTCTTTAGATTCAACAAGTCCTTTTACTTTGTTTAGGTCTGCCTTGGTTTCAGCAATTACTACATCTTTTAAATCAATAACTTTTAAAAGTTTTGAAGTTTCAGATTTTTCATTGAGATAACTGTTTTGATATTCGGAAGAAAATGCTTCGAATAACTTGCGTCCAAAGTCGTTTTTACGTGCTGCCTCGATATCTTCTTTGAGTTGTTTGATTTCACCTTTTAGTGTGCTTTCAACAACAGATTCAACTAAACCGGCACTCTTCTTAACGAAGTTTTGCTTGAGGTTTTTAAATTGAACTTTGGCTTCACGAATAAGACGAACTTTAGTTTCTGCTAAATCTTTTTTATCGTATTGGAACTCTGAAATTTCTTTGGCAAGTGCTTCAATGATAAACTCTTCGAGCTTGGCAAAATTATTTGCCATGGCTTTCTGGTCATCGTGTAATTGAGATACTTCTTCTTTAAGTTGACCAAATACAAACTGTTTTAGTTTGTCTGAATGCTCGCGAACAGCAATTGCATATTTTGCCTTCTGTTCTGCAAGACTTTCACGATCTTCTTTAAATTCTTCAATTTCACTGTGCAGTCTATCGGTGAGCATACGATCAATTGCTTCAACCATTACAGATTTGTCATGCTCATATTTTTGAGCAAACTCTTCTCTAAGTTGCATAGTTACTTGATCGCGATTTTCTGCGATTTTTTGATCCCATGCTTCCTGGATTGAAACTTTGATCTCCTCAGAAATCACATTGTTTTCAAATAACGTTTTTAGTGCGTCCAACATTGTGATTCTCCTCTTTACTGGAGCCTGCTAATAATACCTAAAAGACTCTCTTTTAGATATTGCTGTGCTTTAGGGTCATTTCTTACTTCTTGTGCCATCTGTAGACTTCTAAATCCACCCTTGGTATTCATTAAATGTTCATAGATAGGCGTAGGATATGCTCCCGGAGCACTGGGTTGTGCAACTACATCGATTGTGATAATCTCAAAGTCGCTAACTTCACCGGATCCGTCCTCCTGGACGTTTCCCGATCCTCTACTGGACACTCCTAATTTTACTCCGCTGGTTATCATTGTTTCAATTAGTTTGCCCATTGGCGTTGGAAGGATTTTCATCTTTCCGTAACCATTAGGACCTTCCATCCACATTTCAGTGATCATGTGGCTGACACGGTCCAGGTTAATTTTTAGATCATCTGGATGGTCTACTTCTCCGAGAACACTATATCCGCCATGAATTTGTTCGTTTAAGGTTTTGACAGCCCTTGCTATTTCTTGAACAGGATACACACGCTGATTTGCGTTGCGCACACCGCCTTGAATACAAATACCCTTCATGTATAGATTTTTGTTTCCATCAGGTCCGTCTGATTCTAAAACTATTCGGGCCTGATCAAAACTTAAATTCTCTCGAAGATAAAGGCTCATCTAATTAAGATCCAATAGTGCTTTTGGTATTAGCAGCCTGTTCACCGGCACCTTTTTTCTCGGCCCCGTGACCCTTACTAACACTGCTCATTTTAGTAGCATTTTTAGAACCTGGTGTGTTAACATTTCCAGTGTTCATGTCTTTTGGCTGGTTACTGCTTAAACCTGCCTCTTTACCGCCACCTTCACCGCCTTTAGCGATGTTTCCAGTAGTTCCGCCCATGTCATTCTTACCGGCTACAGGTGATTTTGAATTAACATTTGATTCACCAGAACCTTTTTTCTCAGCGCCATGGCCAGCACTTACTTTTTCTACATATTCGCGAACAAAACTTTCTTCTTTTTCTTCGCCTTCTTCTTCTTCGCCGCCTTCTTCACCATCTAACATGGCTTCAAACTCAGCTCTTAAATCATCAAGTGCAGACTCTAAGTCGTCTTGTGTCACAGGCTCTTCACCGCCTTCTTCACCACCAAACTCGTCTTCGCCACCTTCTTCGTCACCCATATCGTCACCGGCTTCTACATCACCCATCATGTCGTCTGTGGGGTCTGCTTCCATCTCGTCATCGGCTTCGGCAAATCCAAAGTTCTCATCAACTTCTTCGTCTTGACCTTCTTCGATTTCTTCGTCTGTGGACTCATCAACTTCTTCGTCGGAGCCTTCGCTTACTTCAAGATCCTCAAGTTCATCTTCAAGTAAACCTTCGTAAATTTCACGTGATTTTTCTACCACGATTTCATGGAAAAGCTCTTGGGCTTTTTCTTTTTCTTCATTAATTAGATATTCAAGCATCTGCTCGAATTTTGCGCGATCAGTCATGTTTTTCTCCTTTTCAATTGGCAAGGCTGTCGATGTATTTAATGTTACGGGAAAAATATATGTAGATATAGGCGAAAAATCGCCTCTTTTTAAGATTTCTCCCAATTTTTTACTCTTGTAAAGAAATCCTCATAGGTTACAACATGTAGATTAGATAATTTGTCCCAGCCAGTATCAAAGTACTTCTGGTCAACTATTCTAAAGTATTTAGTTTTAGGATTAGATTTTATAATGGTCTCTGTTTGACGCATCCAGTTTCCGTAATAGGTTGCTGGTTCTGAACTCTTTTTATAATTGTCAGTGTCTGCATAAACGTTGTTAACTCTACCATCTACTCCTGTGTAATCAAATCCAAAGATGTATATTTCATTGTGTTTGTGTTCTGATGCTAACAGCAGTGCTGTGGGTCCCGAACTCCACCCTTTGCTGGGCTGAAAATAATTTAACCCTTCAAATTCTTTGTATCTACTGTTGGGATTAGTCCATACTGCGTGTGTTCTTTGATAGTCTGTTTTGCATATTTCATAGATCATTTTAGGATCTACTGCTATCAAATAGTCAGGTGAATATTCTCTATATAAGGCATTACAGCCGTATATTTTTCCGTGAGGCTGTATATCTGGTATGTGTAATCTCAGTCTACTACGGCCGTTTCCTAATACAAATGCTCGTGACAAAACAACTCCTTTTGAGTATTTTATCTTTTATTTTTTTAATTAGGCCGCAGGTTGAACAGGGGGAGCATACATTTTTTTAATAAACTCTAATTCTTTTTCCTGTTCAATGATATGAAGATCGGAGGCTTTACGCAGTTCGTTAATTTGACCCAATGTTAATCTAACTTTGCGTGTGTCTCCTTTTTTAAGAGAACTTACATCGCGGTCGGGAGAGTATCTCGCATTGTGCATTTCTGTGCGAGTGTTAGGGTCGTAATAAAATAGTTCTCTTAGGATCATAGAAATATTTATGCGGCGCCTGGTGTTGCTGGCGGTGGTGTTTCTGCGCCTGGAGGTGCGGCTCCTGCTTCTGCTTCGCCTGCTACTTCTGGTGGTGCTTCTGTGGCTGTTTCACCTTCAAGTTCTGATTCTATTGTAGCAGAACTTAGACCAACTGAACGCAGTTCGCCGCTGGCGTCATTGGGTGTTGGCTGTGTATTGCCTGTTTCTTCTGCCCATAGTCGTTCGTTCTCTGCAATTTCTTCTGCGCTTAAACCTAAGAAACGTTTCAATGCAAATCTCTTAGAAACAAATGGCTGTTGCACCATAGTGCCAAATGTATTAATTCTGGCGTTGTCAACTTCTGCTTGACGATATGCGGCAAAGTTTTGAGGAGTTTGAAACTTTAAATCAAACAAGGTGCTGTCAATGTTAACACCTTTGCTGTGCAGATACAGTTTAAACTCTTGATCAAACTTAGTTGCTATCAAGTTCTGTAATCTAATACAATAGTTGTTAAATCTAAATTCTTGAATGTATGCTGTGCCTACTCTGCCATCATTCATCTGTGTCTGACCATCTTCTGCGCCTGTGGGCAGATAACTTGATGGAATACGTAGACCACGCATTAGTTTCTGTGTAAAGAACAGCAAATCGTCAATCTCGCCAAGGTTAGTACCACCTGGCAGTGTGTCAACTTTTGATCCACGACCTTCAGCAGTCTGTGGGAAGAAATAATCTTCGTTAATGCTTAACGGATTATATGCGCTGTCAATTACATTAGTGCCGCCACCTGTGGTTGATGGAATACGTCTTTGATGTATTTCTGTTTTGACACGTTCAACAAAGCTCATGGCCAAGTGTGTGGGTAGATTACCAACGTCAATATAAAATACTCTACGCTCTGGAGCACGTTGTACACGGTAAATGATAATAGCATCTTCCAGCAGTTCTTTCTGCTTGTAGACTTTGAATACCGATTCTAACAGTGAATTGCCAAAGGGAAAATTGTTATCAAGTCCTTCTGATAGACTTAGATGAACTACGTGTCTGGCGTCAACGGCTAATTCGTTTTGTTCTGTGCTGAATCTACTGCCAGTGACCTGTGGAAATGCTCCAACCATGCCTCTTGCGCCTGCGCCTCCTGACACATAGGCAGCGCCACCGGGCTGTGTATTCTGTGTGTTGGGATTGATCTGTGTGACCACAAGATTTTGAAAGTTTGGACTTAAATCTCTGATCACATACTGTTCAGGTTCTTTGCCTTCACTTTCGTTGACAATGATTTTTGTAACTTTGCCGCAGTCAATATAATGCCACTTTTGTGTTTCTGGATCTCTGACAAAAAATGCATCACCGTATTTGAATACATTTCTTGCTATTCTAAAAATACGTGTTTCAAAATTCTGTAGTTTACTCCACTGCTGTAGATATTCTCTGAGAATTTTAATTTCGCTGTTAGTGGCCTTAGACTTAAACTCTAAAGAAAATGGAGTGCTGTTTTCTTTGTTTTTCTGTGTGGAAAACTCTGCAATGATATCCAAGGCAGCATTTACTTCTGGATCCATGTCCATGGTATCATACTGCATATAACGTTCAATACGGTTTGGTGAACCTGTGTAGACATCAGGCAGATATGAACTGTAATTTCGTTTGGCAGGTCCTGGCGATCCAGAACCAGAAATTGGACTTAGGTTTCCCTCTGATGAGGAAACTTTTACAGGAGTAAAGTATTTTTTCCAACTCATAGATTATATACCTTTAAACAGATCGCCACTGAGACCTTGAGTTGCTTTAATCTGTTTCATTGATACTCCCACCTGTTCTGCGGTGTTTTCAGCGACCCGTGTCATATTTGTATTTAATTGTTCTAACATACTAACCATGTCAGTCATGACTTTGGGATCAAACATCTTGGTTACATCTGGAGCAGTTTGGTTGCCCATCATCGACAGTGTTTTGGCTTCCATGGTCTGTGCCATGGTCTGCATTTTGGATGTCATACCTGACACCATTGATTCCATTCCCTCAGGCACAGCCATAGGTCTTGCTGTGGCTTTACTGATCAATCCTGAAAGTTGTCCAGGAGTTATCACAGATTCTTTGCCATGCAACATGGCTAATGTGCCTTGTCCAAAATCTTCAAACAGTTTACCGGTCATGCCTAATGAACCAAATTCTCTGTTGATCGGTTTGGATCCAGGAATGTATTCAAAAGGTTGCGTATTTGGTTTAGGTGTAGACTCTGTTGGAGCAGTTGCTGGCGCAGTCGCGGGTTTAGGTGTAGACTCAGTGGGAGCAGTTGTTGGCGCAGTCGCGGGTTTATTTGCCGGAGCCATAGGTGCTTCTGCTTTCTTTTTATAGTCATTGACAATTTTGTCAACTGCTCCAAGTTCGGTTTTTGCTCTGGCAACATTTTCGGATGTCATCGCTCCAAATGCTTCACCGGCTTTGAGCAGTGCTGGTCCCACTGACTGAGACAGTGGTACTATTAATTCTTTGGTTAAAGCCAAAGATGCATCTCTACTGGCTTGATCTAATTTGTTTAGAGCCGCTGTGGTCTTATCCCCTCCTGCGGCTTCTTGTGCCTGTTGTGCTTTAATTTCTTCCAGAACTTTTTCTCTTAATTTTACTTCGTCTCCGGCTAATTCTGGATATTTTTTTGCGGCTTCTTCCATTCTTGCCAACGACACTGCCATGGCACTACCATTGTTTACTACCATTTGAGTTACTTGAGAAGCATCTCCCAACATGGCTAACTGTCGGCCTTCTTGGGATCTTTGAAACTTCTGTGCTTCTGCCTGTGCTTCATTCATTAACTTTGTGTAACCGGCCATATCACCACGTTCGTAGGCCTGCTTGGCTTCCTGCATTTTGTTCACAGAATCGCCGTATAATGCTGCCATAGCCGCCATGTCTTTGGCCGGGAAGCCACGAATAATAATATCTTGCGCTAATTTTTCAAAATCTTTGCCTAATGTAGCACCCATACTGCTCATAGAAGTATTAAATGCTGTGGCTGCGTCTGCACTTTGTCCCATTAAGAACGCCTGTACTTGACCATTTCTTGCCCGGCCGGCCATTTCTTTTTGTAGTTCTTCTCTGTTCTTACCAGTGAGCTTTGAAATGGTATCCATTTCTTTGGCCAGGGCCATGGCTGCCTGTACTTGATTACTGTCAGCACCAAGACGATCTCTATTTGAAGTAGCCGTCATTGCACCGTAGGTGGCCAGCATACCGTTGATTTCTTCAAAGTTGTAGCCCATGTTTAACAGTTCACCGGCAAACGGCGAATCCATGAACTGTTTGCTAAAGGAGGTAAAGTTTCTGGCAGCATCTTTACCAGTGGCTCCCATCATGGCTATCTGTTCTTGATTAATACGCATGACCTGCTGAAACTCTTGAAAGCTCAGTCTTGTTCCTGCAGCCTGTTGTCGCAGTTCTTCAATACTGCCGCCAAATGACATACCTGTTGTGCTGAGGTCTTTCAGCACTTCATTACTTTTTTCACCGTATTCAAACATTCCGGTAATTGCTCGAGTAGCCAATCCTGTGGGATCAACTAAATCGCCCAGTGCTTGTGTTAATTGGCTGGTTTTTACTCCGCCTGCAGAAAAATCTCGAGCCAGGTCCATGATTGTACTGGCACCTTTTTTGGCTGCGTTTTTCAACGCCTCACTGCCCTGTTTAACCGGAGTAACAATTCCGTCAGTCTTAGTTTCTACGGCTTCGTCAATTTTAGGAGCCACACCTTTGACTGCGGCGATTAATTCTCTTAATGTTGAATCCGAGGCAGCGTCAACAAATGTTGCACCGTCAAGATCTTTGCCGCCTCTTACATATACTGTACCCAAAGTTTTTCCCCAGAAAAATGCGTATATAAATACACTGACAATATATTTACCAAATTAAAATTATGAGCTTTTTACAAAAATATCAACGATTACCAAAAATCTATATTACTCTGCCCAGTCAGGGCAAGTATCAGCCTCAGGATAATCTACAGGGATCTTTTACAGATATACCTGTGTTTTCCATGAGTGGTTTTGACGAGTTAACCTTAAAGACTCCTGATGCACTGTTCAATGGCACAGCCACCGCAGACGTGATCAAAAGTTGTATTCCTACAATTAAAGATCCAAAAAAACTGCCTACCATTGACATAGACGTTTGCTTAATTGCCATGCGAATAGCCAGTTACGGTGAGGAAATTACCATGAGCTCTAAGTGCCCACACTGCGGCACAGACAATGATCACAGTTGTAGTCTTACAAAAATGTTAGAACACTATAATAATCTTGAGTGGCAAGACACTGTGAAAATCAACGAGTTAACATTTCACTTAAAACCTTTAGACTACGAAACATCTACCAAATTTAATCAAGAACAGTACGTGTATAGAAAACAGTTGGCTGCTGACTTGACAGGTATGACTGAAGAAGACAAAGACAAATTTATCACAGAACAGTTTAAAAAATTAGCCAATTTACAGAGTAAAACAGTGGTCAGCATAATTGACTATGTAGAAGGTGAAGGCGAGTCAGAATCAGACAAACAGGCCATTATTGATTTTATTAAAAACAGTGATCTCTTAGTCTATTCGACTATTAAATCTCACATTGAAAAACAAAATGAACTTTGGAAAATACCTGCACAACAGGTCAGTTGTAGTGAATGCGCCAAAGAGTATAAACTAAACATCACGTTTGACCAATCGGATTTTTTCGTGAGCGCATGATCACACTCGACGAGTCTGAGATCATACAGTATGTAAAAGATCTTGAACTCGAGTCTAAAAGGTTGCGAGACGACATTTATAGACTGTGCTGGTACATGCGAGGCGGAGTTTCAGTCAGCGATCTGCTGTACAATCTTGGTCCCGAAGACAGAGAAATCATGAGCAAGATTGTAGAAGACAACATCAAGACCACACAAAAAACAGGTCTTAATGTAATTTAAAACTTAATTGTTCCAGTAAAATCTCCAGGAACACCTGGCAAGTTTGTAACTCCAGAATCTTTGGCTGGCGGCGATGCTGGCTTTCCTGGTTCTGCTTCTGGTTTTGCCGCAGATTCTTTTTTATCTTGTTCTACACTGTCTTTGACATATATGTCAAAAAGATTAACAGCAATAGTTTCAAATATTTCATACCATCTACCTGGATACTGTATTACTTCAGGCAATGTTTCAGAGAAGAACTTTTTACCTGCATCAGTTTGTATCACAATAGTAAGCCAAGCTCTAAAACTTTCAGAGGCAAAATCAACAAGAACATCCCCGCTCTGTGCTATGGTAAATGCTCGATCCCCGGCTAACTTAATTTTATTACCACCTATGCCCAACCATTCGCCGGTTTTTTCTGCTCCCTTGCCTACAACTTGTAGTCCTCGACCTACGCGAGTTTTTCCAAATATTTTCCCAATTAGTCCCAGACCTTTGCCAGTGCCTGTGGCAGTTGCAGATATTAAACTGGGTGCTGTGGCTATTACGGCAGCACTGCCTTTGACTGCTAATCCTGCGGTTTTTATTGGTAAGTTAAAAAACAAATTGGCGGGAATCTTTACAAGATATTTTGAAGAGAATGCTAATATTAGCTCGCCAATTTTCCACTGACGTATGGCATCGAAGTTTTGTTGAGTGATTTCATTATTTTTTAGAGATTCTTCTGCGGCACTGACTGTGGTCCAATAATCGTAAAATAACACAGCCAGCCCTGCTCTGCTGAGCCATGACATGCCAGCACCCATGGTGCCACCTATTGATTTTGCCTTGGCAAAACCAGATGTTTTGTTTTTTTCTAACACCTGCTTTTCTAATTCTTTGGGATCAGAAGTAGGCTTTGATATAGGCTTTTGATTATCTGTGTCAAAAGGTTTTCCATCAGGACCTAATATTACGCCTGGTGCTTCGAATAATTCTCTAAGTAGCATAGTTGAAATCTTTTTGTTGATATGATATTTATCGGAAGACGAACTACGTTCGTCTGTGTTTTCGCTTGCGCTCAAACACATTTTTTCTTTTCTTTGATTTATTTTTAGTGCGAAGCACTTTAAGATTATCCAGATATTATGGTCACAATTCGCCCGTTTCCGGGCAAATAAATGGCATTATCCGAGTACAACAGCCACTCTTGATAAAGGAGATTATGTAACATATTCTGTACAATACTCAACGATATTGTATAAAATGTGCTACGTGCGGAGGCGGCAACCCTGAAACCCCCTACTCCAGATTCGCGAATAGTCGCGGAAGGCAGACAGTCCCTATCAAGCGAAACTACTTACCCATGGGTTGTATCTTTTTCACAGAGCCCAATCTTTTGAAGCCTTACGTTAACTTCTTCCGTGCAACACACCAGTATCTGACGGCTACGAGCCTTACCTCGGCTGCCTCAAGGTGAGTCGAGCTACCCCGACCAAACCACGTTGCTATGTTTTTTGCCTATGTTCTGCCAAGGCTTTTCTGAGTTTTTCTGATCCGCCTATTCTACAATTGATGATTCCGTTGTAGTATTCATCGGATTCCAGTACACGACGATCAAACTGTTCGCGAGCTTCTATATAACTCATTTCTGCCTTGCTGGTACAGTAATACAGTATTTCTCTGGTAAAATTTTCCGGGCCTAATTGTTGAACGTCTGCGTTTAACCTATCAGAAGAACCCCAGTAGTCGCGCCAATCGCTTTCTACTACAGATCTACGTTTAAGTTTTTTGCCTTTGAGTGGTGGTTTAGTACGTTTGAATTGTGCAAGTTTCTTGCCTATGTACTTTTGCCCGGTTTTTAGATTGGTGACGAGATAAACGAAGCCAATATAGCCTTCGGGTATTTCTTCAACTATTTGATTTTGATAAAGCCACGACACGCATTATGTATCTTGTGGATTTTGTTTTGCCTGTTGTTTTTGAATTTTAAGTTCTGCCCGTTGATCGTAAATTTCTTTGCGCCTTTGTTTGGTCATTTTGTGTATTTCAAGGAGATAATTTCTGGCTTTTATGGCCGCACCTCCAGAGCCTCTGCGGATCCACCTATCGCTGTATCTTAGGTATTCCTGAAAGGCCCTGATCAATTTCTCATCAAATTCTGTTTCTCTATTATTCACTTATTTCAAGATCTGTTGAATAACTGGTAAATCCGTTTTCTTTAATTACTCGCAAAACATTGTTCATACGACCAATCAATTCATCCTTGTGACTGATCAAATAAATGTTTTTCTTACGTTCTCTACCCATTTTCTTAAGAATGCTCAGACAGTTTTCAACACCGCTGGCGTCCATACCGCTGTCAATCAGTTCGTCAATGAACAGCAAATTAATGTTCTGATATAGGCTTTCCCATACATCACGGAATGCCCATGATAGGCCAAGAATCAAACGATTGCGTTCTCCTCTGGAGAGATTATCAAAATCAAGATCCTGCCCTAACTGTGTAATTTCCACATTTAAATCATTTTGAAATACCACTGTGTGTGGTAATCCTACCTTGTCAAGATAGTAAGTAAGTCTATTGTTGAGATAGGCCAAGTTTTGATCGATGATTTTCTTACGAATAAAACTGTCCTTACTGGTCAATAACTTCAGCAAGAACTCTTGATGTTCTTTCAAGGTTGTCAGAGTGTTGACAACTTCCCAGTCAAATTCTTGTAGAGCAGTGTTTTTTAATTCGTCGATCTGCTCTTGATAAGGATCTGTGGCCTTGGATTTCTCATCAAGTTGTGTTATCAATGTGTTTAAATTATTTTGATGCTTCAATGCTTCGTTGATAGTTTCGTAGAATGTGTCTGGTCGACCGTTGATATCGCCAATATCTTCTAACTCTTTGATCACTGCTGACAATTCTGTTTGAATAGTTTCAGCATATTTTTTTGCATCATCTAAATTTTTGTTAGCCGCAGAGATCATTTCGGTGTGCCTGTGATCTTGTAAATTTTGTTCGCAGGCCGGACAGGTATTGTTTGATAACTGTAATACTTCTTTTTCGTATTTTTTAACTGCTTTATCTGCCTGTATCAGCGCAGTTTCAAATGTAGACTTTTCTTTGTTGAGACTTTTAATTTTGGCCGCTTGTTCGTCATAGACTTTTAATTTTTCATGTTGCGTTAATTCGTGATCAATGTCTACGTTTTGTAGTTCTTTGATCACAGCATCGATCTTATCGCAGTCGGCTTTTTGCTGTGTTCGCCAAGCACTTTGTTTGGTTTCGAGACTGTCAATGGTTTCTTGAATTTTAACATTGGCATTTTTAATTGCTTCGATTTTTGCAGATTCGCTGGCAATCTGTTCTTTGGTCAGCCTAATCTGTTCTTTCAACAACTCTGATTTTTCTGACAGCAGAGTAATCCCCAGCAGTTGTTCAATGATGTCCCGCTGTTCGTTGGCCTTCATAGATAGAAAAGGCTCAGTGTAGGTGTTAAGAGCAATGATGTGCTTAAACATATCGTGGCTCATGCCCAACAGAGTATCGAGGTCTTTTTGTGTTTCTCGGCTGTCGCCTTGGCTTTCGTCTTGATCTTCTGCTATACTTTCCTGACCGTCGATAAAGAATTTAAAGACGTTGGGTTTACGACCCCGCTCGATTCTATAGTCAGTGCCGTTGGTTTCGAAATGTAGTGTTACCAACATGTTCTTACCGTTGATTTTGTTGATAAGATTGTCTTTTTTAATGTTAGTCAGGGCATTGCCGTAAAGTGCATAACTCAGAGCATTGATAATAGTTGTTTTACCTGTGCCGTTGCGCGAACCGTTGTCATCACCGCCCATATCGAGATTTTCACCTAACACCAAGGTCAACTGTTCTTTGCCAAAATCCACAGCCTGGGTCTGATTACCCACGCTCATAAAATTCTTTACTGTAAGATCTTTTATTTTTATCATAGGTTATTGTAAATGTTTAACAAAACTTTGGGATCATAATTGTCGGATTCGATGCTGAGAATCTGTGAAGACACAATTTGATCCACACTTTCAAACTGTTCAACACTGAGGTCTGTGTTGATTTCTACTTCTTTCTTTTCTGGAATCAGAGTCAATTCTCTGATTTCATACTGATTCATAAAAGTTTCTTTGATATAACTGGCTTCTTCAAAACTGACATCAATGTCTAAACTTACTCTGAAATGTGTTTTAGGTAAACACAGTTCCTGTTGCTTGTCAATTAATTCACTGAGTTTAACAGTTTTAAATTTAGGACAGTGATCCCAATTGAGGTATTTAGGTTTACCTCCCCATTCGAGAATCATCATTCCTCGATCATCGTCCCAGGTATCTGCATAATTGTGCGGAAAGGCATTGCCAATGTACACAATATTTTCTTTGGCCTGTCGTTTATGGAAGTGTCCTGAAAATACATATTCAGGATTTTTAAAATGATGTGCCTGTAACTCACCGTGGTCTGGCATTTGAACCATGGCATTCATCATAAACAGCGGTAGTTCAAAGTGACCAAACACATACCGACTGTTTAATTTTTCCATCTTTTTCCACTCATCCCCTACTAACCAGGGACACATGGTAACTTCTCCATCTGTGAGTACTTCCCGAACTACTTCGATTCCTGGAACATATTTGCCAAACTCAACGCTGTGAATGTCACGTTTGTCTTTGTAATATAGGTCGTGATTGCCCGGAAAGAAAAAGAATTGGTCAAAGGCTTTGCCAAGTTTTTCCAAAGCCCGAAGACTATAGTCCATGGTTGTGATATTCAATGAATTACGATTGTGGTGCCAATCACCAAGAAACATCCCAGTTTCACAACCCTCACGCTTGGCGTTGGCAATGAACCAATCTACGAACTCATCGCAGTCTTGATTATGAACAGCAGAGTTAGATTTCAATCCGTAATGTATATCTGTAAAACAGGCTACTTTTTTAAAAAGTTGACTCATAAATTAGATTATACTTTCTTTTAAACTTCTTCGCTATCAGTTTGGTCTCGACGTGCTGCCTCTCGAGCCATGGCATTTTCATGTTCGGCATTGGCAATACGTGTCCAACTTGGCGCCATGTTGTTGATTTCCAGCATGTCATCTCGAATATTCTGCATCTTCTTTTCGATATTGATCACACGCACAAACGAATTAGTCACTGCCGCGGTAAAATACGCAAAGGGATTATTTGATTTTGATTCGTCAAATTGTAAACCTATCTGTGTTAATTGCAGGATAGCCTGTCCACGCATTTCGTCGTTGTAGGTATAGCCTCGAACGTTACCCCTGGTAGCATATCGTTCGCAGAGTTTGATAAACATCCGTGCAAGATTGTTACTAATCTGTCCGTGGTCTTTGCTAAACTGACCTTTTTTAAGATCACCTTTCCAATGGCTTTTGCCCACGCAGATTAATTCGTCTTTGTTATCAAACTTCCAGTGCTGAAACGGTGGAAAATTTACCTTTTCCTTTTTGTCTGCTACACTCTTTGGATTCTTTTTTCTACCAATATTGCCTGGAATATGATCAAAAGTCATGATTCTAAAAACCAAATCTGTTTTTATAATCTTTTTATAGTCAATTTCGCATTCTGCGGCTTTGATTTTTTCCCCTGCGGCTTTTCTCGCTTCGTAGGCCTGTTGCGAAAGCCTTTTTGCACGATTACGTTTGGCCTCTGCCACAGTACGAATGTTAATTTTTTCCAAACTGGGCAGAATAATATCGTACTGATGATATTCTGGTTTTGTGTACGAACTGTAACTGTTCTTTGATTTGTGTATTTCGTCTAATAGATCTTTGTTGTTAAGATAGTTTACTTTTGTAGACATTAATTATGATCTCCCAAGCATATTATAAAACACGCAGATTAAATTGTCAATAAATATTGTTACCAAATGGAGAAATAAATGGCGCTGTTTGAAAGCATTTCTAACGTAGTATCGACGGTATCTAATACCCTTGGATCCGGATTATCCGGAATCAACAATTCATTAGGCAGAGCAGGTGTAAATCTTTCTGATCTATCAAATCCAGTGGGATTATTATCGAAGTTGCGATCCTCATCAATACCAGTGGGTGCCGAAGCACTGAAAACTTCTAACATTGCCAACGCAGTGTTTGGCAATGCCAACGGCAACGACTGGCGAGTTAGAATTTCTATGCCCAGCAGTTTTGGCTCCAGTTCGATACTACAACCTTTGTTAGAAACCAACGGATTGGTTTTTCCATTTACTCCAACGATTAATATTACGGGTAGTGCGGCGTACTCTGTAGAATCATTGACGCACAGTAATTATCCCTTTATCAGTTACACAGCCACAGAACCTGATCAGATTGCGATCACCGGATCGTTTTTTGTTGAAGACGGAAGACAGGCAGCCTATTGGGCAGCCGTGGTGCATTTTTTAAGATCAGTGACTAAAATGGCTTCTGGAGACACGCCTAATCAAGGTACGCCTCCTCCTATCTGCAGATTAAGTGGCTACGGTGAACATGTATTTCCTAATGTTCCTGTGGTAGTGAAAAGTTATACAGTAGACTTACCAGCCGATGTTGATTACATTGCCATAGATGCCAATGCGGCAGGCGCCGGATTTCCAAGTCTTGCACAGTCAGCCCTGGGAGCAATTTCGCAGGCCGGCGGAACATTAGGGAATTTAGCATCTTCGTTGAATACTGGAATAGGCATAGTAAACTCTTTGTCCAGAGGCAGTGCAGCCAAGGGATGGGTCCCAGTAAAAAGCACTGTCAGTGTCACACTTCAGCCTATCTACAGCAGAGAATCAGTTAAGCAATTTAGTTTACAACAGTTCGTCAACGGTTCTTATCTTTCATCAGGTAAAGGTTATCTATAATGGCTGCCGAATATAACTCTACCAGTCCGTGGTTTAAGACTCCCATTGAAAATGACAAATTAGGAATTTTTAGAATTCGTCCTGTGGCTGCTCAGCCAGACGATTTTCCCTATACCATTGAACCACAATATACCTATAGACCAGACCTACTGTCTTATGACCTCTATCAAACTACAAGACTTTGGTGGGTATTTACACAACGCAACATGGATATTTTACAAGATCCTATTTGGGATTTTAAAGCAGGTACAACAATATATCTGCCAAAAAAATCTGCCCTGTTTCAGATATTAGGATTATAACATGGCATTTCCTATCTACGACAATGTTGCTGGTACTGTCGGTGACATAGCACAGCGAGGTGCAGACTTTATTGATCGTGCTGTGGCCAATCCGGCTCAAGCAATAAGAAACGTTGCTGGAGACGCACTGTCATCTGTGGGATCTGTAGTGGGTAATCTTGGCCCAGCATTAGGAGGTATGCTAAATCCTCAGAGTTCTTCTGTAGGACTGCCGTTGCCTAATGCTCTGGGAATCTTTGCCAGTTACAATACTATTTTTACCTTGTCATGTTTAAACGATGACGAAATAAACTTTCCAGACAGAAATTACAGAGCAGGACAAATATCAAACATAATTTTAAAAAGTGGTAACGGAGATCCTAATAATCGAATCAACACAGCCTATGGTAAATTTGATTTCTTCATGGACGATGTAGAAATAGATACATTTATCTCCCCTAACATGAAGTCTCGTAACACCAACGCTTCGCAGATTAAATTTAAAATCACAGAGCCCTATTCAATGGGACTGTTTTTACAAAGCCTACAGTTAGCAGCCAAACAACAGGGATATAAAAATTATCTTCAAGCACCGTTTTTGTTAGCAATAGAATTTGCCGGCATAACAGAAGATAATCTTACAGTACCTGTTCCAGGAGGAAAAAAATATATTCCTTTGAAATTTGTTGACATTGGTTTTAATGTGGCAAAATCTGGCAGCACCTACGACTGTACAGCAGTACCGTTTAACGAGCAAGGATTCAGTTCTAAATACCACAATTTACAAACAGATGTAGCAATCACAGGAGCCACTGTGCAAGAAATGTTACAGTCTGGGGATAAAAGTTTGCAACGTGTGATTAATTCTCGAAATGTAGAATTAAGAAAAGAAGGGCGTGTAAAAGTAGCCGACGAAATTGCTATTATTTTTCCTAAAGAAGTAGCCAGTGCTGGCACTGGCTATGATTCAGACTATTACGATTACGGCGATGACAGTCCTGCAACTTCTAATCCATCTGCACCGGCAGCGAACTCAGTTGAATCTGCATTAGGATTAGGCAGAAGTAAAACCAACGAAACATTGGTTCAGTCAGAAAGCGATGTAAATCTAATTGGTGCGTCTTCTATGGGCTTTGACATGTACCAAGGCGGCCAATCTCCCTTTGGCAAAGAGGAAGCCACATACGACGAAAAAGCAGGTATTTTTAAACGAAATACAATAGCCATTGACCCTAAGCGAAGAGAGTTTAAATTTACACAGGGGTCGGATATTCAGAATGCTATTACTCAGGTAATTCTCGTCAGCGAATACGGAAGAAAAGTTATTAATCCCGGAGCCGTTGACGAAAACGGTATGCTGAATTGGTTCAGAATAGAATCACAGGTGTTTTTATTACCCGTAGCCGACGGTATGGATCCCAACACAGGAGATAGACCAAAATTAGTTGTTTATCGTGTTATACCCTATAAAGTGCATTCCAGCAAATTTACACCGCCTAATGTAACACCTACTGGCTACGAAAATTTAAAAAAGAACTGCGTAAAGGAATACAATTATATCTACACAGGCAAAAACGTTGATGTCTTAGATTTTGACATACGATTTGACATAGCATTTGCTCGAGCCGCGTTCAGTGATGCCGGAGCAAATAACATGGATGCAAGAAATCAACAGCAGATGAACTCGTCGGGCGGAGATAAAACAGCACCAAAAACTACAGCCACAGGAGCATCTACTGTGGGGTCGAGCCCAGAAACACAGTTACCTGTTTTCAAAGCAGACACTGACTTAATGGGCGGTGGTGGTTCAGACACTGACGAAACTCGCGTGGCACGTTTATTCAATGATGCCATAGTTAAAGGTGCTGGAGACATGCTTCAGATCGATATGAAGATACTTGGCGATCCTTATTACATTGCCGACAGCGGTATGGGCAATTACTCAAGTCCGGATACACAATTAGTGAATTTAAAAGCAGATGGCAGTATGAATCATCAAAACAGAGAAGTTCATGTCTTGGTAAAGTTTAGAACACCTGTCGACATCAATGATGCTACAGGCGGATATGTATTTCCTGAAAACACACAATTAGTAGAACCGTTCAGCGGTCTTTACAAAGTCATAACTGTTAAAAATTCATTTTCCAAGGGAAAGTTTATACAGTCTTTAAATATGGCCAGATTGCCACACCAAGAGAAGTTATTACAAGGCGAAGGAAGATCGTTGGTTTTAGGAATGATCGACGATGCTACTCCGGATAGAATAGTAAATGCTATCGCTGGATTTTTACCTTCGGGATTTGCTTCTGTGTTTGGTAGTTTAAACGCAGGTATTTCGGATGCTGTTAGAGCAAGCCAAAACCTATCCAACATTGGAAACTCATTAGGTGCTGGAAATTCGTTGAACAGTTTGATATCACCGTCGAGCATGTCTTTGATCAAAGACGTGGCCAAAGTAGCAGTCACTGGAGTGGCCGCAGTGGCAGCAATTAACGCATTAAGGAAAAAATGAGTACCAGAGAGACCAGATCAACGAGTCAGTCAGCACCCGATGCTGGCCCGTTTCTCGCTAAAATTGTCAGCCACCTTGATCCTAAGTACATGGGAGGTCTTGAGGTTGAACTACTAAGACCAGCAGGAAACTACGACAGCAGAGAAGGCCAATTACACCAAGTACAGTATCTTTCACCATTCTATGGTGTTACTTCTGTGGCCTTTAATGGAAAAAACGAAACATACAACGAAACACAAAAAAGTTACGGTATGTGGATGATCCCACCAGACATTGGATCAGTTGTCATGGTAATTTTTGTACAAGGAGATCCGAGAAAAGGATTCTGGATAGGCTGTGTTCAAGACGAATACATGAATATGCAGGTTCCTGGCGGCGCCCCGGCCACAGAATTTCATGTGGACAAGGGTCGCAAAGAAAAATTACCAGTAGCAGAATTTAACAAAGATACAAATCCTGCAGAATTTACTGATCCCACAAAAATTAAAAAACCTGTTCATATATTTGTAGAAAGACTTGAAACTCAGGGATTGCTCAAAGACGAAATCAGGGGAACCACAACTACTTCTGCAAGACGAGAAGTACCCAGTGCTGTGTTTGGTATTTCTACCCCAGGCCCGGTTGATAAACGTGCAGGCGCAACCAAAGGTAAAATAGGCAAGTTTGAACATAAAGTAAACAATGCGTTTGTCAGCAGACTGGGCGGCACAACATTTGTCATGGATGACGGCGACGATAAACTTCTTCGTAAAAAGCCAGCGCACGAGGCCCCGCCAGAATATGCCAATGTTGAATCAGGTGAAACAGATGGCCAAGCAGACCTCTTACACAACGAACTTTTTAGGATACGTACTCGAACCGGCCACCAGATTTTATTTCATAACACAGAAGATTTAATTTACATAGGCAATGCTCGAGGAACAACTTGGATAGAATTAACCAGTGATGGTAAAATCGATATATTTGCTGAGGACAGTGTCAGTGTTCGCACCAAACAAGATTTAAATTTCTATGCTGACAGAGATATCAACATAGAAGCCGGCCGAAACATCAATATCAAAGCCAACAATCAAATGCACACACATGTCATAGAAGATTCTATTTTAGTAGTTGACGGAAATCAGAAAATTCATGTCAAACAAAATGTTGATAAAACCTATGAACAAAATTATCAACATCATGTAAAAGCAAACGTTGATAAACTCTACGATCAAAATTATAAACAGACTAATCTTGGTAATTTTGATTTGAATACTGGAGGACATAATTGGTTCACTGCCGGTGGCCCCACAGATATTTTATCCGGCGGAAATCACACGGAAACTGCTCCTCAGATTCACATGAACGGTCCTCAAGCAGCCACAGCAGACACATCGGCTGAAGCAGAGTTACCGCAGAGGCTGAAACTGCACAAACTTCCAGACGAAACCGGCGAAGAGTGGACAGAAACAATAATGCGCAGAGTTCCAACGCACGAGCCTTATCCCCATCACGAAAACCTTGATCCTAAAAAGTACAAACCAGAAGAAACTGATCGAGACAAAGAAGAAAGATTTGAAAGTACCGACAGTGAAGAAACCAGTGATCAAAGCAGTTTTACAGAAACACTGCTTGAGCTTCCAGAGTTATGGAATAAAGATTTAACTCAAGATACTTTTAGAAAGCAGTAAATTTAAGGGTTAAATATTGATATGGCACTTGATAACAGCACACAATTTAGAACAGTGGTAAAAGGTCCCAGCACTGCGGCCAACTCACCTGGAACAAGAACTTACAAAGGCTTTTCCACAGTTAATGCAACAACGTCCTTTAATCTATACGATATTGCGTTAATTAAACAAGACATCATAAACCACTTTCATATTCGTCAGGGAGAACGGCTTGAACAGCCAGAGTTTGGTACTATTATTTGGGACATACTATATGAACCCTTGACTGAACAACTAAAAGAACTAATTGCTAAAAATGTCACAGACATTATTAACTATGACCCCCGAGTTTCTGTTGATCGTGTAGCAGTTAGCACCTATGAAAGTGGCATACAGATAGAATGCGAATTAACTTATCTGCCCTACAACATTACAGAAAGTCTGCGTTTTAGATTTGATCAAGAAAACGGTCTACTGAATTAAGTTAGCAGTTAATTATTTTCGATAAATATTCAAAAGAGGGATAATTTATGTCGAGTACCGACAGACAAAACAGTTTACTTGTAGCCCAGGATTGGACTCGAATTTATCAAACGTTTCGCAACGCAGATTTCAAATCTTACGACTTTGAAAATCTACGTCGAACAATGATTTCTTATATAAGAGAAAACTATCCCGAAGATTTCAACGATTACATTGAATCGTCGGAATATCTTGCATTAATTGATCTTGTGGCCTTTGTAGGACAGGGTTTAGCCTATCGAGTTGATTTAAATGCCAGAGATAACTTTCTTGAATTAGCCGAGCGCCGAGAAAGTGTACTACGTATTGCTCGACTGCTCAGTTATAATGTCAAACGAAATGTCTGTGCCAGCGGCCTACTAAAATTTCAAACAGTCAGCACCACAGAAGAAATACTTGACAGCAACGGAAGAAACCTCAGCCAACAAACAGTGGTATGGAACGACTCATCTAATCCTAATTGGTACGAACAATTTATAAAAATTGTCAACGCATCGATGCCAACTAATCAGCCGTTTGGCAAGCCAAGAGATTTTAATGTTATCAACGGTATTGCCACTGAAAGTTATTCTTTAAATTCTGTGTTAAATGACATTCCGGTGTTTAGTTTTTCAAAAGCCATCGATGGCCGAAACATGACCTTTGAAGTAACCAGTTGTACTTTTAAAAATCAAGAATACATTTATGAAGAGCCACCTAATGTAGGAAATCCATTTGGCTTTTTATATAGAGATGACGGACAGGGAACAGCCAGTTCCAACACAGGATTTTTTGCACACTTTAGACAAGGTACATTAAATCAAGGATCGTTTACAGTAGATCAACCAACTGAAAATGAAATAGTAGATCTTGACGCTACTAACATCAACAATGACGATGTTTGGTTGTACAAACTCGACGCTAACGGAAATAACTCTGAGCTGTGGACCAAGGTAGAAGCAATTGAAGGTAATAACATTATCTACAACAGCCTAAACAAAAATATTAGAAATATCTACAATGTAATAACTCGATCGGGTGATAGAATCAGTGTTGCATTTGCTGATGGCATCTTCGGGAACTTGCCCAAAGGCAGTTTCAGAGTTTACTACAGAACTTCCAACGGCCTGGCCTACTCAATTTCTCCCAAGAACATGAAAGGCGTTTCAATTGAGATTCCTTATGTTTCTTCAATTGGTCAACTTGAAACATTGACAATCACACTAAGTCTTCAAAGCACTGTGGGCAACGCAGCCACATCAGAGACAAACGAATCAATAAAACAACGAGCTCCCTCAACATATTATACACAGAACAGAATGATCACTGCTGAGGATTATAATGTAGCACCGTTGGCTATTAATCAAGATATATTAAAATTAAAAGCAGTCAATAGAATCAGCAGTGGAATTAGTAGATATTTTGATCTATTAGATCCCACTGGCAAATATTCTAACACAAACATTTTTGGCGATGACGGAGTATTGTATAGACAGTTTTTTGAAGAGCAAACAGTATTTACTTTTATTTCTCGTACAGACATCGAATCAGTTATGTCTAATGTAGTTGAGCCTTTGTTGGCCAAAGATAGTTTGCTGAATTTTTATTATTCTGAATACACAAGAGTTAATTTAACTGGACAAAATTTTGCCTGGGGACAAGTAACTGTAGATCAAAATCAGTGTACAGGCTTTGTTAAAAGCACCACCGACCCGTCTCCTCGACGATTAGGCATTTACACTTCAGGTAATCTAAAATCTGTTGAGCCGGGATCCTTGATCAAATTTGTTGCGCCTACAGGAAAATTTTTCAGCAAAAATAATTTAATTCTTGACATTCCCACATCTGGGGTATTACCAACTGGCGGATCCACAGAAAGATGGACCAAAGTTATATCTGTAAACGGTGATGGCACTGGTGGCGGAGATGGCCGAGTTAATAATATTGGTACAGTGGTATTGAATAATATTATTCCTAACGATGCAATCTTAGAAGAAATTATTCCTAAGTTTTCTAAAGTATTATTAACTGCTGTGAAGAATCAAATGATTGATTTGATTTTTTCAAACAAAACATTTGGTCTACGATTTGACATTGATACTAAAGTTTGGTCTATAATCTTTGATACTAATTTAAATATCATTGATGATTTTAATCTCGGAAAAACTGGCGATGTAACTAATTCGCAGTTAGACTCCAGTTGGTTATTGTTATTTGACACAGACGGTGAAACTTACACAATTACAGCCAGAGGGTTGCGTTATATTTTTGAAAGCGACTCCAGTACTCGATTTTATTACGATTCTGGGGATAAAGTTTTTGATTCAAAGACTGGTCAGACAATCAAAGATTCTATCACAGTGTTTTCAACTAACAACAAGCCCGATAACGCATTTCCATTAGAAACAGATAAGATCTGGGAAATTGTCGATGAATATCGTTCAGTGGATGGCTATGTGGACACTAAAAAAATACAGGTTGGTTTTTTTGACGGTGACGAAGACGGTGTTGTAGATGATCCAGACTTATTTGAAAAAATTGTTGCTCCAAGAACTAACCCTACAGAAAAATATGTAGTTTTAAAACGATATAATTTAACGGGTTCTCTCAAAGAATACAGATATGATCCTTCTGGATTAGACGTAGTGCTGATCAAAGATACAGAAGATGCAATTGGTTCGTATACCAACTATCAAGTGGGTCAATATTTTTACATCAGAGATACAGACGTTGTTAAAAAACTAATCTCAGTTACTCAGTTAGCAGTATCAACTGAATATCAGGTTGTTGTTGGCAGATCGGCACTAAAGTTTCAATACAAACATGCCGCGGACTATGCCAATAGAATAGATCCAAGTCTGTCTAACATCATCGATGTTTATATGTTGACCAAGTCCTATGATCTCGAATATCGCAGATGGTTAGCCAACGCCGTTACTACTAAACCTTTACCACCGGGTGTTGATGAGTTGTACATTCAGTTCGGACAAAAATTAAACAACATTAAATCTATCAGCGATGAAATTGTTTACAATCCTGCAAAATACAAACCCTTGTTTGGCGCCAAAGCAGATCCAGCATTAAGAGCTACATTTAAGGTTGTAAAAAACAAAGATTTAGTTATCAGTGACAATGAGATTAAAACAGCAATTGTTCAAGCAATTAATCAATTTTTTACCATAGACAATTGGGACTTTGGAGAAACATTTTATTTCTCTGAATTAAGTTCTTATGTTGTACAGCAACTAAGTCCCAGAATAGTTAACTTTGTAATAGTTCCAAAACAAACCAATCAGCCCTTTGGCGGACTATTTGAAATTTTATCTAATCCTGACGAAATATTTGTAAGTTCAGCCACAGTAGATGATATTGAGATAGTTGATAACTTAACAGGAACTACAATCCTCAGTAACATTGAAGTTGCTAACACCGTTTCCTCTACCTCAGGCGTAATAACCAGCGCACCGTTTACATCATAATTTTAAAATATGGCATACAGCGACGAACAAAACGAAATTAATCTACCTGGAGAAGGTAGCAAAAAAAATAAGTCAAGCGACTTATTGCCTCGATTTTATAGAACCTTACCAAACAAAAAGTTTTTAGACGCTACACTTGACCAATTAATCAGCAAAGGCGGTGTAAAATCTCGCAACGGGTATGTCGGAAGAAAAGTAGGAAAAAGTTATAAGGTCAACGATACCTATGTTCCTGCGATCAACAGCGACAGAGAATTTTACCAGTTTGATTCCTCTACAGTAGTCACAGATCAGTTCGATAATGTAACCTTTTTTAAAGATTATATTGATTATCTTAACCAGTTAAAATACTTTGGATCAGCAGAAAAAGATCAAAATAAAGTCAACGCACAAGAATTTTATTCGTGGGATCCAAAGATCGACTGGGACAAATTTGTTAACTACAGAAATTATTATTGGCTGCCCTATGGACCTCCGGTGTATACTGTGGCTGGACAGCAACGTGAAATTGTTTCGACTTTTACATTGACATTAGTCGACGATGGCGACAACAAGGCTGTGGTGCTAACACCAAACGGAGTAACCAGAAATCCAACAATACGATTATATCGCGGCCAGACCTACAGATTCGAAGTAAATTCTCCAGGGGAACCTATAATAATTAAATCTGTTCGAACATTAGATCAGGATGGATTCATCAGTTATGATGGAGATCAAACTAACACAGTGTTTGAAGGAATCGAGCAAGGAGTTATAGAATTTACTCCCAACGCAGGATCAGAATCCGTACTGTATTTTATGAGCACCAAGGACGTGGACGTTGGCGGCGTTTTTAAAATCAGCGATATTGTTGAGAATTCATTCCTCGATCTTGATCAAGATATTTTAGGAAAGAAAACATATAGAACAGCCGACGGCGTAGATCTAACCAACGGTATGAAAGTTAGATTTGTTGGAAATGTTACACCTGAAAAATATTCAACAGGCTTTTGGTATGTTGAAGGTGTAGGGGATAAAATTAATCTTGTTGCAGAAGCAGATCTTGAAATCACCGGAACATTTAGTTCTGAATCAATTGTGTTGTTCGATGACGAACCATTTGACAAATTACCTTTTTCAGAGGCACTGACCTTAGCAGACAAGCAAGATTATATCACTGTATCTCGACAAAGTATTGATAAAAATCCCTGGAGTCGACACAATCGATGGTTTCACATTGATGCCATCAACAAAGCCTATGAAGCACTGGGAGTGCCAGCAGATATCGATTTAACTACTCGTGCTATTAGACCTATTATAGAATTCAAACCAAACGTACAGTTATTGAATTTTGGTCGACAGGCCAAGCAGAATGTAGATTTAATTGACACAGTGACTACTGATATATTTTCAATTATTGAAGGATCTCAGGGATATTTCGTAGATAGTGTACTGTTAGTAAAAGGCATGCGTGTGCTGTTTGCTGCCGATACAGACAAACGGGTTAATGGTAGAATTTTCAAAGTTGATTTTGTTAATCTACAAGGTAGTAAACAGATCACCTTAAAAGAAGAAGTAGACACCGAACCCAGCGAAGGGGAGTGTGTACTGGTAAACTATGGCACTGCATATAAAGGCTCAATGTGGCATTATAATGGAACACAGTGGGTATACAGTCAACAGAAGACAGCAGTTAATCAAAATCCCTTATTTGATTTGTATGATATTGATGGGGATAGTTTTAGCAATGAATTAAAGTACGAAGGTACAACATTTGTTGGTAATAAAATTTTTACTTACAAAGCCGGAACAGGGTCAAACGACGCCGAATTAGGTTTTCCTTTGACCTACCAAAATATTGAAAACGTCGGTGACATAGTCTTTAACTTTGATCTTGAAAGCGAATCGGTTAGTTATAGAGATGTAGAACGAATCATCTCAGTTTCTACCAACACCGGCTTTTTAAAAATAAACAGTTCAAGAACTGATTATACCTATGAAACTGGTTGGATAAAAAATGAAAATTCTGTTTATCAGTATGTGGTAAAACAATATGATGTTGTTGACACCACAAACGATTTTAAAATTGATTGTTTCAAAGACAGCAGCCAATTAGATTTAACAATTAAAGTATTTGTTAACGGCCAGTTTATTGATTCAACAAACTATGAAATTTTAACAGACACTGTTTATAAATTTGTAAGATTTAATCAAGACCTAACTTCTGGCAACAGTCTTGTAATCAAAGCCTACAGTGATAACGGTATTAAGATTTCTGGATATTATGATTCTCCCTACAGTTTAAAACATAATCCTTTAAACGAGTCGTTGGATAAATTTACACTTGGCGAAGTAGTTGATCATGTGCAGTCAATTGTTGAAAATGTATCTTCCTTTAAAGGCACATATCCAGGTATAAGCAACCTAAGAGACCTCGGCGCAATATCTAAATACGGAACCAGATTTTTACAACACTCAATTCCTTTAAATTTACCCTTGTATCATCTCTGTGATAAATCTGCAAATGTTATTCGTGCGCTTGAATATGCTTCATCAGAATATCAAAAGTTTAAGCGAGCATTTATTCAAGAAGCATCAAGTCTTGCCTTAGACGGTACAGTTAAAGATCGTGTTGATCAAATATTAAACAACTTAATTAAGAATAAAACAGAATCAATGCCGTTTAGATTCAGCGACATGATTCCCAACGGAGCCGCAAATAAGATTACTATTCCTGTGGTAGATAATAGAGTTCAATTGTATCCGTTGACAGACACTTATTCAAACACCACCGCATCGGACAAGGCAGTATTAGTTTATTTGAACGACACTCAACTTATCTACGAAAAAGATTATACATTTACTGAAGAAGGATTTGTAAATGTAACTGGAACTTTGGCCATAGGAGACATTTTAGAATTTTTTGAATATGTAAGCACAGACAATTCTTTTGTGCCGCCAACTCCGACTAAACTCGGTTTATATCCAAAATATGTTCCTCACATTTTTACAGATAACACATATATAACTCCATCTTCGGTTATTCAGGGCCACGACGGTAGTATATTAAGAGCCTACGGTGATGCAAGAGATCAGTTATTATTAGAATTAGAACTTAGAATTTTTAATAATATCAAAGTAAATTACGATCCTACAATTTTTAATATTTTTGATTACATTCCCAACGGAGCAAGAACGTCTAAAGTATCAAAGTCAGTGATAGATAATTTATTATCCCCAGCGTTTTATAAATGGGTATCATTCACCGACGTAGATCCCACTGAAAATACATTTTACGATTTTGAAAATAGATTTACCTATAATTATTCCCTGTCGTTAGATAACGATGGATCGTTGCTGCCGGGATATTGGAGAGGTATTTTCAAATTAAAATTTGATACAGATAGACCACATACACACCCTTGGGAGTGTCTTGGATTTTCTATTAAACCCGATTGGTGGGAAACAGTCTATGGACCTGCCCCCTATACCAGTGACAACTTAATATTATGGCAAGACCTTGAAGAAGGTGCAGTTAGACAGCCCGGAAAAACTGTTCAATACGATGTGAGATTCCGTAGACCCGGACTTTCGTCTAACATTCCTGTAGATGCTGAAGGCAATCTAATAGATCCGATGTCTGCAAATCTTGTGGGTAACTTCAACATTTTAACTGCCAACGAAAGATTTGCATTTGGCGATATCGGCCCGGTTGAAACGGCATGGAGAAGAAGCAGTGATTATCCATTTCAATTTATTAAGTCTGTAGTGGTAGCAAGACCTGCTGAAAGTTTTTCAGTACTGTTTGATCGTGTTAGACAGATAAAAAATCTTAACAATCAGTTTATCTATAAAGATTCAGGAATACGAATTAAGTTAAACGACATAGTTACTCCTACTGCTTGGTTCGACACTGCCAAGTCATTTTGTTCTGGATTGGTAAATTATGTCTGTGATTATATCACCAGCGATCAAAAATCAGTCATTGAGAGATACAGAAAAGATTTAAAAGAAATAACCAACAACCTAAGTTACAGAGTTGAAGGTTTTTCGGACAAAGACAAATTTAAAATTTATCTTGACAGCAAGAGTCCTAACAGTGGATCATTGTTAACACTGCCCGAAGAAAATTATCTGTTGTTCTTAAACACCGGATCCCCAGTCGAAACCTTATATTACAGCGGCGTTATCGTAGAAAAACAACCAGCCGGATATGTTATTCGAGGATATAACTTTGAAAGACCAGTATTTGAATATTTTAATCCTATCGTTTTAGACAAAGACAGAGTAATTAGAGTTGGCGGAATCAGCGAAGGCTACAGCGAGTGGACTGCTAATAATTTATATGTAGTGGGAAAAATTGTTCTTTATCAAAATACTTTTTATCGAGTCAAGGTGACTCACACTGCAACCGCATCCTTTGACACAGATAAATTTGTTCGCATTCCTGAGTTACCAATAGTTGGCGGTAAAACTGCCTATATTCGAACGGCATTTGAAGACACTGTAAGTAGGTTACCATACGGTAGTGTTTTAAAAACTATTCAAGATGTTGTTGATTTTCTTTTAGGCTACGGTGCGTATCTTGAAAGCAAGGGATTTATTTTTGACAAGTACGACAACAATCTTGGTTTAATACAAAACTGGAAAACCAGCAGCCAAGAATTTTTGTTCTGGACTACTCAGGGGTTTGGTGCAGGTAGTTTGTTGGCGCTGAGCCCGGCCGCACAGAAATTAAAATTAAATTATCCTTATGCTGTAGTCGATAATGTACAAGATGGCTTTAACGGATATTCCCTAAGGCAGCAAGACGGTACGTTAATTGATGCAGAAACTATATCAACTGGCAGGGACGGTAACGAGTTTACGCTAACAACGGTTAATACCAACAATGGAATTTACGGTGCGACTCTGCACCTTGTGCAAAAAGAACACGTAGTTATATTTGATAATGTTTCAGAATTTAATGATATCCTCTTTGACCAAAAACCTGGTTTCAGACAAGAACGAATTAAAATTGTTGCATATACAACCTACCCCTGGATAGGAAGTTTTGACAGTCCTGGCTTCGTCTATGACCAAGCCAAGATAGTTGACTGGTCACCTTATAATGATTACAATGTTGGTGACATTGTAAAATACAAACAATTCTATTATACCGCAGCCAAGTTTAATCCTGGTAAGGCTGAGTTTGACAGCAATGAATGGTTTATTTTAGATAGTAAACCAGAATCACAGTTATTACCTAATTGGGATTACAAAGCAGATCAATTCAGAGACTTTTACGACCTTGACTCTACAAACTTCGATAAAGCACAACAACAATTAGCACAGCATACTATTGGGTATCAAACAAGGGACTATTTAAATCAAATAATTCCAAGTCCAGTAAGTCAATACAAGTTTTATCAGGGTTATATTATTGAAAAGGGAACCAAAAATTCCTTAATTAAATTTTTTGATGCAGTATCCCAGTCTAACAGAGACAGCCTTGAATTTTATGAAGATTGGGGTGTACGTGTTGGACAGTACGGTGCCAGCCAAGCATTTAAAGAAGTTGAAATACAGTTAGATGAAAAACAATTTTTAATTAATCCTCAGCCGTTTGAAGTAGTAAGTGTTATCGACAATACTGTCAAAGATTTTGTTTATAGACAAGAATTTGATCAATTGTATATCAAACCTGACGATGCTGACATCAACCTTTGGCCAACTGTAGATGACAATGAAATAATTTTAAGAGATACTGGATACGTTCAACAGAGCGATGTAAAAATCAGCACCTACGTCAAGGAAAACTTATTAACACAGTCTGTGTCTGATCTCACAGACGGTGATTTGATCTGGATTTTTAAAGAAGACTTTGTTCCTAATTTTGTTAATTCTTATTGGAATATCTATAGATATACTCGATCAACATTGACAGTAAAACAATTAACAACTAAATCTAAAACCATAGAAATTATCTGCGACAACATCAAAGATATTGCAGTTGGCGATTACATTGCTCTATATTCAGTGCCTGCAGAATACGAATTATTTTATAAAATTAAATCTATAGAACTTGATAAGATTGTATTAGAAACAACACTTGAAGATCTCAAAGGATTAGATGTCTATAAAGATATTACGTTCAGTGAAGATAGTTCTTCGATCGTTATGTTTAAACTTGTATCTGCTCGAATAGATTCTATTGATTCTATTAATGACAATACAATTGATTATAAATTCACTGATTCTGAAAAATTCTATGCAAACTCCGACGGCACAGGCAAATGGGCAGTGTATACCAGAAAACCTGTATTCACTTCTTCAGAATTAGTGCCTGAAAGACGCACAGAAAATCTAAGATTTGGTGCAGGATTTTCGATAACACCGGATTCATCATTGATCGCTGTCGGATCAGTAGACAAAGAGGTAAGATTATATCTCAGAGTAAGAGCCGGAGATCCTTTAATTTCAATTCAGACAATTTTGCCAGTAGATACCTATGCAGATTCATCTGTACCTACGGGATGGAGTAAATCTGTGGCTATATCTTCGGATGGTAGATACTTGGCTATTGGTGCTCCTGATGCTTCAGGATTTAAATCTTTTTACAGAGGAAAGTTTAGTCCAATACAATCTTATAACGCAGGTAGAATAGTTTCGTATAATCAATTATTATGGAAATCTAAAAAGTTTATAAGCGCATCGTCTACAACTGTGCCCGGTGAAGATTTAACTGAATGGGAAATAACCAATGTTATTCCTGTTGAAGCCTATGAATCAGTGCCAGGACCAGGCCTATATTTGCAACATCAGGGATATGTTTCTATATATGAAAAAGATGACAGAGGAAACTTTGCCCTGTCTGCTACATTCTGTAGTCCTAAACCGGATAACAATGAATACTTTGGCACGGAATTAAAGTTTGCCGGCGAAGAAACCGGAGAATATTCATTGTTGATCAATGCTCCAGGCGCTAATCAAAATCAAGGAAGAATTTACACATTTAAGTTTGATGAATCCGGAGATGACAGTACCTTTAATTGGAAGTTAGTAAGAAATTCTAAATTCCGCGGAGGCTTTAGTCCACTGATAGATTATTCCCAGGGCGATATCGTTTACTACAATAATCAAGTTTATCAAGCAACGCAGGATAGATTAGGTGACGGAACTTCGTTTGAAGTTGCCGACTGGGAACCCGCTGGCTTTGAAAATATTGCCGGCTACTTGCCACTTACTGTACATGATGACATAACTGATGATTCCACTACTCTTGGATACAATGTAGCATCAGTTCAATCAGGTGATTTGTTTGGTGCATCGTTCGCTGTTTCTGATAGTGCTGAACTCATTGTTGCTTCTGCACCAGAAGCAGATCAACTTAATTTAGAAAATTATCAAGGAGTTTACAGCGAACAATCGAATTATCAGGATCAAGCAGAAGTTTCTTACAATAATAAATTTTACAAGTTAAAAGAAGGTGAAGATATAACATATCCTTCCGGATCGTTTGATAACTCAAAATGGGAACAGATTGTAGCCAAGATTAAACAAGGAACCGGTAAAGTTTTCCTATACAAGAAAACTACTGGCGGATATCAATTAGCAGAAACCATTTCTGTGGACAAAATTAGAGATGGTTTAATTTCCACTGCAAATTACAATTATGTCAACGAAATTAATTATTATGAAAAGTTCGGGTCCAGCGTTGACATTTCCAAAGACGGCAGATATATTGCAGTTGGCGCAGCCAGAGCAGATGGTCAGTATAAAGTTCAAGGAAAAGTTTTTATATTTGAATATGTTGATTTTGAATTAACATTGATAGATGTAATATCAAATCCGTTGGCAGAACCAAATGAAAACTTTGGATATAGAGTGAAATTTAATAACGATGCCACCAGCGTTGCTATCACAGCAAAATTTGGAGATCAATATGTATATACTACATTTGACAAATACGGTAATTTGTTAGAAGACTCTAATGATTTATATAATTCGATTTACGCAACAGATACACAGTCTGAGGCAAACGCTCGCCCGACTACATTTGACAGACAGAGTTTGAATTTTAAAACTACTACCAAGGACGCAGGCAGAGTCTATGTTTTTGACAGATATGCTGACAGATTTATTTACGGCGAATCGTTTGACGTTCCTGAGAGTGCCAACAGCGATCTTGGAGAAAAAATTGCATTTACTCGTGATACTGTAATTTTTAATGCCAAATATTTTAACATTGATAATCGTCGAGTTGGAAAACTGTTGTTCTTTGAAAGACCAAAAAACAAGAAGACATACGAAGTAACCAGTCGACAATCTCCAGTAGTTAATTCTGAAAAGTTTGTTTCTGCATTTCTTTACAACACAGTGACAAATCAAAAAGTTAGAAATATAGACTTTGTTGATGTGTTACGAGGAAAGTTACCAGGAATTGCAGAGCAAGAATTAGCATATAAGACTTATTTTGACCCCGCAGTTTATGATGTTGGAACAACAGACCAACAGGTCGATACCACTGTAGCATGGGATGTTAAACAAGTTGGAAAATTGTGGTGGGATTTAACAAACGCAAGATTTTATAATCCTTATCAAGGAGATTTGTTATATCGAGCAAACGTATGGAATAGATTAGTCGATGGAGCCAGCATTGACATTTATGAATGGGTAGAGTCTCCGTACCTACCAAGTGTGTGGGATAGTTTAGCAGATACCGAAGAAGGCCTAACAGAGGGTGTCAGTGGACTGAGTCGTTACGGTGACGCAGTCTATTCTGTAGAACAACGATATGATGTAATATCTCAATCATTTAGACCAACGTATTATTTCTGGGTAAAAAATAAAGTATTGGTTCCATCAGTGAACGGTAGAACATTAAGTGCATTGAACGTTGCTAATTTAATTGCCGATCCGCGAGCACAAGGTTACAAATTTATTAATTTCATTGCTCCTAACGCAGTATCCTTTATAAATTGCGGAGACATTTTAATTGACAAACAGATCAATGCTAACATCCGATATTGGGGTATTGATAAAACTGATTTGAATATTCATAACCAGTATCAATTAATTACTGAAGGTGTTAACAACTTTGAAATACCTAAGTACATAGAATCTAAGTGGTTTGACAGTCTTGTTGGTCTTGATCAAAATAATAATATTGTTCCCGATCCTGATTTACCTAAAAAATTAAGATATGGTATTCTAAATGTTCCTCGTCAGGGAATGTTTATCAATAGAATAGAAGCAACAAAACAATTTGTTGAACGATTAAACAGAGTGTTGATCAACAAATTAATCACCGATAACTTTAATCTTGAAAGACTACAGCAGTTTGATCCGGTGCCTGTTGAAAAAGACGGCAAGTATGACGTTGCTGTAGATTCATACGAAGAACTGAGATTCGTTGGTACATCAAATGTAGAAACTGCAAAATTCGCAGTTGAGCTACGTAACGGAAGATTTTTTAGAATTACTATTTTAAATCCTGGTAGCGGTTATAAAATTGCACCGAGAATAGATATAGTTGATGAAGGCGGCTCCGGTGCTGTGTTAAAAACAGAGATTGATGTACAGGGAAGAGTAACCGATGTTATCATTAGACGCCGAGGAAAAAATTATACTAATCCCACATTAACTGCAAGACCATTTACAGTTTTAGTTAAGATTGATTCAACAACCACAGGTAAATGGAGTCTTTATACATGGGATAAAGAAAACAGGCTGTGGAATAGAATTCAAACACAGAGATTTGATGTTACTAAATTCTGGAGTTATGCCGATTGGTATGCGGATGGATACAATCAATTTACCAAACCTGATTATCAAGTAAACAACACTTATGAATTAACTTTCTTAGATACAAATATTGATCAGGTAGTCAGAGTTAAGTCTGTTGGGTCAGGTGGCTGGTTGTTGTTGAAAAAATATCAGGAATCTGAGTCCTTTGATTATACACAAAGTTATCAGGTGGTTGGCAGACAAAGCGGAACGATTCAGTTTAATACTAATCTTTATGATTTTGCCGACGGTAATATTGGATATGGCAGTAGTTTGTATGACGTTGAAGGTTATGACTTATTTGCTGCCATTGAATTACGAATTATTCTTGAAACAATACGAGACGAGATTTTAATCAGTGATCTACGTAAAGAATATAACAATTTGTTTTTTACCTCAGTTAGATATGTACTAAGCGAACAGACCTTAGTTGATTGGGTGTTTAAAACCAGTTTAGTCACAGCAATACATAACCTCGGCGAACTCGATCAGCCACCAACATACAAGACCAGCAGTCTTGAAGCATATCAAGGTTATGTTGAAGAAGTTAAACCGTTTAGAACACAGATTCGTGAATATATCAGCCTTTACGAATCCTTTGACAATACTCAAAGTGCTGTAACAGATTTTGATTTACCTTCTTATGTAGAAAACAAATCAGCACAACCTGTTGATGTAAAGGTATCTTCAACAGGTGAATTAATTTCTTCGTCTAACGTGATCTTAGAATATCCTTGGAGATCGTGGTTTGAAAATTATGGATTTTATATCAAAGATATAGTTATCACAGACGGCGGATCGGGTTATATCAGTGCTCCTATTGTTAGATTTGAAGGCGGATTTGGTCAAGGGGCCACAGCAAAGGCCTACATTTCCAGCGGTAGAGTGTTTAAAATTGAAATAACAAATCCGGGCTCTGGATATGTGTCTGCTCCTACAATCATATTAGATGGCGGCCTCAGAGAAGACGGTGTTTCGGCAAGAGTTTCTGCTGTTATAGAAAATGATGTTATTAGATCTAATACCATAGGATTAAAGTTTGATAGAATTACTTCTTCATACGATTTTGTAGAAGTTAATAAAGTTGAAGAATTCTCAGGATTTGGAAATCGAGTACAGTTTGCATTGATCTGGCCAATTGATTTAACACAAGATTCGTACACAGTAAAAATTAATGGCATCGCAGTATTAAAAACTGATTATGCAGTTTTCAATAAAACAGATTCTTCGGGTAACTACACTAAGAAATACGGAGTAGTGCAGTTTGAAATTGCACCGGCGACTGGTGCAACTATTGAAGTTTCATATAAAATTGATCTTAACTTCATGTCTGCTGCCGACAGAATTTATCACGCATATCAAACAGCCCCTGGAAAACTCGGCAAGGATTTAGGTCAGTTAATGAAGGGAGTTGATTATGGTGGCGTTGAAGTTACATCTATTCCATTAACACTGCTTGGAGGATTCGATTCTGATGCTTGGGAATCAGAACAATGGGATGACTATGATGAAACTTTTGATGACTACATAGTCACAGTCGATGACAGTACCTACGAGTTTACTTTACCATACACTCCTGCCGCAGGCGTAGTTTTAAACATATATAAAAACGGTCAACGATTAGATGATCCTAATTTTGGCACTGAAGATCAAACCAATATCGAAGCAGTAATGTCTTCCATAGTCTGTGATGGTATTACAAAAACATTTGTTCTGCCTAACTTAACTGACAATCCTCCGTTAGAAATTAACAACGGCGATGAAATAATTTTTAGAAAGACCACGTCAGATGGTAGTAGATTGCCATCAGAAACCAGTTATGATACACAATTGTCGGGCGGAGACCTTGCCTACAATACTGCTTCGGGTTTTAGTCCATCGGATATTTCTTTAGACGGTGATGGATTTGTTACACCAAATACCAGTCATGCTCCTGAAGAAATAGTGCCAGGTCATGTTTTTGACACACTGTCTATAAAGGTACAGGATAATGTGTCTGTGGCCAACAGCAAAATTATATTAAAGACTATCAATGCTGATGGTGTATCATTTAGATTTTTAATCGGTCAAAAACCAACGACTGAAAACTCAGTGATGGTTAAACTTGACAACGATCTATTAAAATTAGGTCAAGATTATAATATCAATTTCTACGATAGTACTATCACATTTTTAACAGTTCCTCCGGAAGGATCTATTATCAGTATTTGGAGTTTTGATTTCAGCGGACTATCTATCTATGATAATAACTTCTTTATCGGTGATGGATCAACTCGAGAGTTTATTACTCAAGCACCATACACTGACACACAAAACGTGTTGGTGATTGTTGATGGTGTGCAATACAACGCAGAAATTTTTGAAACCGATAGTTCTTATGCTACAGAAGGCCTATTGGGTATTAGATTTATAGTGCTACCGGCAGCAAACTCTGTGCTCAAGTATGTGGTCTATGACGGCCCAGACCAAGAAATTTCTATTGCTTCTCTGCAGGAAATTCGTTATGTTCCACCATTGATGGATTATCTATTAACTAATCCCATGGGAGAGTCTTTACCTTATGACGGTAAAATTTTAGTTAAAAAAGGTAACACAGTATTAAAAGGCCCAGATTCATATGAATTTACCATAACCGCTGACAACTATTCTTATAGGATTGAAAGTCAAAAGTATGCTCCGTTCTCGTTTGATCCTACAACAATTTCTGTGTTTGTCAACGGGGACAAAAAAGATTATGGTATTGACTTCTCAGTTGACTTTGGTCTAAATCGAGTAACTATGAATGTTACCGCAGTCAGTGTAGGCGATATAGTTACAATTATCATTAACAAGGATTTAGATTACGAAGTAACAGGAACTAATCCAGGCAACGTTTACTTGAAGATAAAAAATTCTTCGTTACTTGCCTACGGTGATACTATTGAAGTGTTGAGTTTTTACAATCATAACAGTCAAAATATTCTAAGATATAGAAACACATTTGTTACTTCAACAATTGTACAAGAAACAGTACAGTACTATTTGTTTAGTCAATTTAAGGGCGGATTAGTGAAACTACAGCGGGCAGTCACTGATATTTCTGCAGCCTGGATAATGTTGAACAGAACATTATTGACACCCAATGTTGATTATATTTTATTAGATTCTATCACTGTTAAATTAAATCCAACAATACAGATTGATCAAACAGATACAGTAGACGTTATGCAGTTTGATGATAGAAAGTCATCAACTATACCTATTTCTTTTGTTAAGTTTAAAGACATTTTAAACAGAAATTCTTATTACAGACTTAACTATAAATTCACACAGTTAGCATCAGATCTACGTCCGTTTGACAGAGTAATTGAAGTTATAGATGGCGCAGTGCTTGACGAGCCAAGCAGAGCAAAAAATAAACCCGGAGTCATCGAAATTGCTGGAGAACGTGTAGAATATTTTGTTAAAAATGGTAACTTCCTATCGCAAATCCGACGTGGAACGTTGGGAACTGGAGTTAAGGACGTCCACCTTTCTGGTCAGGTAATAAACAATATTGGAATTTCTGAAACAGTGCCCTACGGAGATAACACAGAAGTTTATGAGTTTGTCAGTGACGGCAGTACATTAGAATTTACACTACCGTTTGTTCCGGTAAAAACAGCGATTGCTGATTGGTACAGAGACACAATCCCTTTAACACACGGCCAATGCAACCAAGTTGATGTATTTGCTGCCGGCCGTCATTTGAGAAAATCTCCGCTGGTTCGATACGACAAAGCAGTTGGACCTGACTTTGAAAGTGACACTATTCAGGTAGAAGCAGAGTTTTCAGTAGATGGAGTTAACTATGGAACAATATCTGCTCCTGAAGGTAGGATTAGATTGACTTCGGCGATACCTGCTGGAACTAAAGTTGTTGTAACACGAAAAGTCGGACAGATGTGGCAAAATTCAGGCCAGCAACTAACTGAATCTATTACTAAACCTGCACTATTTTTACGTAGGGGTGGTTAAACACTTGAATAAATATATACTGGAACAGAAAAATGCAGAATAAAGAACATTCAGGATTTCACGTAGAAGGCCATATTAAAATATGGTATCCCGAAACCGGCGAAATAGCGATCAACAAACGCAACGCAATTCATTATGAAAATATGAGTATAGCGTTGGCCAAGAGCTTGGGCAACAGCGGTGAAGGATTCATTTATGAAATGGTTTTTGGAAACGGTGGAACTGTGGTTGACCCTACCGGTACAATCACTTATCTCACACCTAACTCTACGGGTACAAATGCCACACTATACAGCGAAACATACAGCAAGGTAGTAGATGACCGATCAGTTACTAACCTTGATGCTTCGAGAAATAAGGTAGAAATACGCCACGTTACTGGTACAAATTACACAGACATTCTTGTTACTTGTTTGTTAGATTACGGAGAACCTTCAAATCAGGATGCGTTTGACAATGCCACAGATTTAAATGCTTCCTATGTGTTTGATGAGCTTGGCCTGAGAAGTTATGATTCCGGCGGCACTGGTTTATTGTTAACACATGTCATTTTCCACCCAGTACAAAAATCTTTAAATCGACTAATTCAGGTTGATTACACAGTTAGAGTACAGAGTCTTTCTGGATTGATCGGAGGCTAAGATGCAATTAAATCGTTACGATTCGGCCAACGAAAATCCAATCACAGTTGAAGACGGTAGTTTTAATACTGAAACAAGTTTAACGTTTTTAGGTAAAAACGTAACAGGTTACGGTAAGGTTGTAGGTGAAAATTTCTTACATTTGCTTGAGAATTTCGCCAGAGCAACTCCGCCTACTAATCCGATAAGAGGACAATTATGGTACGATACAGGAACCACAGTTGAACCTGCTCGTCCACAGTTAAAAGTTTTTGACGGAACTACTTGGACAGCGGCCGGTAGTGTGATTAAAAGTTCTACACAGCCCCTGTCGATAAACAGCACAATAGGCGACCTGTGGGTAGATACTACAGCACAACAGTTATATTTGTTTACTGGTTCAACATGGGTCTTAGTAGGACCGCAATTCAACGCAGGAAACAAAACTGGTTTTGTCACAGAAACAATTGCAGACATTGAGAATAATAGTAGAACAATTTTATCTAACTATGTTGGCGGCATTCGATTAGCAATTTTCTCCAATGCTCAGTTTATTCCAAGGTCTGTAATTGACGGTTTTGAGTCAATACAGCCGGGGGTGAACCTATCTACAAAAAATATTTACACAGCAGGGCAGATACCAAATAGATTTACCGGCACAGCAGAAAAAGCCGAAGCATTGGTAATAAATGGCGTTGCTGTTCCTGCGGCTAATTTTGTTAGAAGTGATGTATCCAGTACCAGTGATAGTAACATTAATATTAGAAACAATGCTGGACTTGCTATTGGATTAGATCTAAGTACTACGATCGGTATCGAAGAAGGATCAACTGTAGTCTATAATAAAACAGCAGGCAGTAGCATTGAATTGAGATTGAACAACAATGGTACACCTACTAATGTTTTAAAAGTAACTTCAAATGGTCGTGTGGGTGTTAATAAAACTGACCCTCAAGAGGCATTGGATATAATTGGGAACGTTCAAGCCAGCGGCCAGTTAATTTTAACTAATACCGCAGATTCAATCTCATTGGCCACTGGTAGTGCAGTAATATCTGGCGGTGTTGCTATAAACAAAAAATTAAACGTTGGTGGCGATTTAACTGTGGATGGTTCTGCAGTTACAGGAGATATCGCCCCTCAGACAAATAATTTGTATAATCTCGGAACAAATCCTTCATCCGGCGGCAATCGATGGAATAACGTGTTTGCACAGAGAGTCGACGCCGACATAATTGTATCTACACAATTTACTGGTTTCTTAAACGGTAACATTTCCGGTTCAGCCACAAGATTAACACAGCCTACTAATTTTAAATTAGAAGGTGATATTTCAAGCAACACAATTACATTTGATGGTGCACCTGAGTCCTCAACGTTGACGTTCACAACAACTATTGACCCTACATACATTACAACTAAAACTGAAGTCACTGATGTTGAGGATGCAGACGAGTTTATTATTTTCAGGCCGTTAACCGGCATTAGAAAAACAAAATTAAGAAGTATAAAAGCCAATATACCAGTGGTGCCCATAGGTGCTATTTTTCCGTATGCTGGTCCTACACCGCCTGCTGGTTATCTGTTGTGTGACGGCGGAGAAGTATTAACTTCAACATATACAGCATTGTTCAACATAATTGGATACACTTACAAAGATCCCTCACTGTTGTTAGGGGGTGCTACATTTGCCTTGCCCGACTTGCGTGGTAGATTTCCATTAGGCAGAGACAATATGGACAACGGTCTTGAAATGCCTAACAGAGATAATCCGCTTGATATTATTGATGCCGGCGGCGGTGCTGCCAATCGTGTTACTTCTATCACTGCTGACACAGTTGGATTGACTGGCGGATTTGAAACAGTGACACTAACAGAAGCCAATTTGCCAGACCACTCCCATGATTTAAAGGGCGATGCAGGTAACCAGTATTATGGTTTTAGAAATGTTTCAGGATCCCCAACAGACACCGATGCTATTGCTGGCAACGGCCCAACTGGCGCATTACAGGGACAATATTTAAATAACTCCGGTGGAATCAAAACAAATGCAACACTGGCCACACCGTTTCAAACATTACCGCCGTATCAAACTATTAACTATATCATTTACACCGGAGTTGAGGTATGACATATAAAATTAATAAAACAGATGCCACGCTCTTAACTGAATTAGTAGATGGTACTATTGATCAGTTGTCAACTGACATAACTTTAATAGGCAAAAATTTCAGCGGCTTTGGTGAATATATCAATGAAAATTTTGTAAAGTTACTTGAAAATTTTGCCAGCGATGCTCGTCCAACTAATCCCCTTAGAGGACAGTTGTGGTATGATACTAATGAATCCAGATTAAAAATCTACGACGGAAATATTTTTAGAACCAGCGGTGCTCCTATTGTATCTCCTTCCCGTCCGCAAGACATGGTTGCTGGAGATATCTGGATCGACAGTAGACTCGATCAAGTTTGGTTTTATGATGGACGAGATGATATTTTAGCAGGTCCTGTATACACTGCATTACAGGGTCGTTCGGGATTCTTAACAACTACTGAAGTCGACACTAACGGCGTTTCACATAACATTTTAAAACTTTATTTAGGAAATGTTTTACTTGGAGTTATAGCCAAAGAAGAATTTACAGTTAAAGATCCTATTCCGGGATTACAAAACAGTGATATTAAGATAGGTCTTAATATTGCGTTGGCAAACTTTAAAATATATACCACAGTTTCTGCGGCTGAATCCTTGGTCGATACAGGTGGTGTAGCCCGTAATGCGGATTCCTTTTTGCCTACTTATAAAGAAGGCACAACAAGATTTAGACTAAACGTACAGAGCAACAGTGGTATTACTATCGGAAACTTAAACGATGCATCAGTATCTATTGTTGATGAAAATATAGAATTTGCCACTAATATCACTAATCAAAATTATAATTTTAAAATAAGAAGTTCTAATGCGGCTGTTCCAGGACAGCCCGAATCTGTGTTATTCATTGACTCAGAAACCCGACGAATCGGTATTTTTAATACAGCACCTTCTGCTACACTTGACGTTGATGGCAATGTTATCATTGGTGGAAACCTAACAGTTGAAGGAACAACTACTACTATTTCGTCAAACAATTTAACTATCAAAGACAAGAACATAATAGTAGGACAGGGCACTGTCAGCGATTCTGCAGCCAATAACGGCGGAATTATTCTTGAAAGCTCTTCAAACAAATCTTTCTTGTTTAATAACAGCAGTCAAAGTTGGAAATCTTCAGAGCATTTAAATTTAGCCACAGGAAAAACTTACAAGGTTAATGATGTTGAGGTTTTATCAGAAACAGCATTAGGTACCAGCGTAGTTTCAGCACCAGGATTGCGTTCTGTAGGCAATATGTTATCTTTGCAAGTTGATGATATTAACATTGACGGCAGCACTATAAGTAATACAGCATCTAATGGAACCATCACCTTTTCCACTACTGGAACCGGAGTACTGCAAGTTTCAAATGCCACTACATATACAGCCAATGCGAACTCTGGCACTGCCGCAGTAATTGCAAACAAAGGTTATGTTGATTTGGCCATCAGCGCCAGAAATATTGCGCTAACCATGGATATTACAGGGTTGAATAACTCGCAGATTGCTGTAGCATTAAATCAAATAGCCCCGTCAAGTACCTTTGCCAACGGCACTAACGCAAATATTCATTGCACCGTTACAGCAGTCAGTTACAGTGCGATTCCACTAACTATTGGCAGTGCATTAGATCCTGATGATTACAGTATCGAATATACCACAGTATTGGTGGATAAAAATGGTGGTACAAACAATCAGAATGTGATACAAAACATTCAAACTAACCCGATTAATGCAGGAGATGCGATAATAACGGTTACAAGGGTAATAAAACGCTATCAAGTAGTGGCAGGATCCTGGGTTTACCAGTCAGACATAGCAAGTTTAGTTTAATAAATATAAAAGGAACAAGGGGCTTTAGCAAATGGCTTATAATATTGATCGTTATGATGGTACACCGATAGCGGTTGTTGAGGACGGTACAGTTGATAGTACGCTCGATATTAAGTTAATCGGTAAAAACTATGCGGGTTACGGTGAAATACAAAACGAAAATTTTGTATTTTTGCTGGAAAATTTCGCCGGACCAAACCCACCCGGTAAAAAAATCAGCGGACAAGTTTGGTTTGATAGTAGTTCTAAAAAACTAAAATTTTACGATGGTGCAAAATTCAGAACCACAGGTGGCGCAGAAGTTTCAGCCACAGCCCCTACTGGACTTACATCCGGCGACCTTTGGTTTGACACTGCTAACGATCAAATAAGTGTTTGGAACGGAACAGAATTTATCCTTGTTGGCCCGCAGGGTGTTCAAGGCGCAGGTACTACTCAAATGCGTTCACGTAATCTGCGTGATGTATTTGGTGTTGATCATCCCTGTATTGAAGCAGTTGCAGATGATGCTGTAATTTTTGTCATCAGCAAAGATGAATTTATTCTTGATTCCGCAGTAAATCCGATAACCGGTTTTACAAAAATTAAAAAAGGAACCACACTGGCCTATACCAATGATGTAACTGGTGTAGCAAACGTCGGTTCAGAATTTGTATATTGGGGCACAGCATCGGATTCGCTACGTCTCGGCGGAAAATTAGCCTTAGAGTACATTACCAGTGTAAATGCGGCGTTTCAAGGTCTGGCTTCCTTTACAGATTTTGGTTTTACAGTTGGTGATGACGATGACTTAAAAGTTTCTGTTGTTGGTGGTAATACTCCAGTAATTCAAAATCAAATTGGAACTACAATTGAATTTAGAACTACCGTCGGCGGAACAGCCTCTACTACTCCTTTGCGATTGGTAGGTAATCATGTTTTACCAGGTTCAGATAATGTTCATGATATTGGCTCTCCAGTGGCCAAGTTTAAAACTATCTACGCCTACGGATTCGATGGAACTGCAACACGCTCTGATGCGTTGAATCTCGGCGGAACTTATCGAACAGCCTCTACAGCGGCAACTGCTAATACTATTGCTGGTAGAGACGGATCCGGAAATATTTCCGCTAACCTCTTTGAGGGAACAGCAACGTCAGCAAGATACGCCGACTTAGCAGAAAAATATTTAACAGATCAGGATTATGATATCGGTACAGTAGTTTCAGTTGGCGGATCGGCCGAAGTTCGTGAATCAATGTCGGGAGATAAGGCCATAGGTGTAATTTCCGGTAAGCCTGCTTTCAAAATGAACAGTGACCTTGAAGGCGGCCAGTATGTGGCACTTAAAGGTCGAGTTCCTGTAAAAATAATTGGAAAGATTCGAAAAGGAGATAGACTTGTCCCAACCAATAATGGATGTGCAGTTCGGGCAGAACCCCATAACTATACTGAAGTTTTTGGAGTGGCACTTGACACAAGTGACGACACCAGTGTAAAATTAATTGAATCAGTTATATTATAATAAGGGACAAAAATGGCTGGTGTAGGCAACAAAATATTAGCAGCGGATTATAACCAAATCCAAAGTAGAATTGAATTAACTCTGGGACCGGGTGCTGGTAGAGATGGCTACGGCCAGGGAGATCGTCAAAGTACTCCGAGAACAGTCGCCCAGCGTATTCTTCTAAATGACTGGTTACGATTACGCAACGATATGATTCGTATTCGAAGACATCAGACTGGACAAGGTATTGGCGAATCTAATTCTCTTGACGGTTTAAATCTTTTAAGACCTACTACTGCTGATCTTATCACAGAGGAACTACGCAACCAATATGACAATATGCGTAGATTGATAAGAGATGACAGATATGTTTGTGCCCCAAGTCAGGGAACATTATCCACAATACACACTGCCAGTCAGACCGTTCAGTGGAGAGCAGTTAAAATTCATGAAATTAGAGTAATATCGTCTGCAGACGGCGCAGGAAAAGCAGCCAACTTTAGATATTTTTTCAATGCTGGCGGACAACTTCGTTTTTACTCTGTATTGAATCGCACAGGCGAACCGGCCGCAAGTGTGGCAAAGAACGCCTCTTGGGAAAAGATTTTTTCAAATGATGATCCATTTTACACATCATACTACGGCGGCGCACTAAGACCTAACGTGGTTATCTTTGACTATGCCGATACTACAGCCCCAACCGGTAACAATTCCACAGTTGGATTTTATGATTTAACAGATACGTATCAATTTATATTTGGTAAAGAAGCAGAAGCAGGTGTTTATGCGGAAAACGATTTAGTTATTAAAGCCAAATGTAATGTTGCAGACAATTTTCAAGGCGGTGCTACATTAATAACTTTTAGAATTGAGTATCGAGATGATTCTGTGGGTGTGTTTAATCCACCTCGAATAAGAAATGACGAATTGGTTAGTCCCTTTACCAGTTATGTTCAAGCGTTTAGACCATCTGGCCCTAATGTCAATGTTCGCGGCCTCGGTGCTTCATTGGGCCCGGGTTCTAATTTAACTTAAAAAACCAAAACCTCTTGTTCTTTAAAGGATAAAATAGTATAATACTATTTTACCTTGGAGTATCTATGGACGATCGTTTCGAAAAAGCATTAGAATCTATAAATCTAATGACAACAATATCTAATCAAAAGCAGATATTTTTTGAAGAATTTCAGCAGGCAACAGTGCATTACCAAAACGGTGGCGTATTTTCAGCACAGCCCGAGTTAATTACATTTGTTAAAACAGTAGTTGACATGGGATATGACAGCGAATTTGTACTGATTGATAAAAATAACAATCCTATACAAATAGGTAACATTAAAACTTTCTTAACTGATATACTTGACAAATATACTTCAGCATCAAACGAGTACCATACTAAATCTCAACAAATTAAAACTCGATCGATTGATAAATTAACTGCAATATGAGTCAAGGAATTTTAATTTTTGCACAGAACAACGGTAGTATTGATTATAATCAATTAGCCGTCGAAGCAGCCAAACGTGCCAAACGATATTTAGATAAACCGGTTACTATAGTTACCAACGATAAAAAAAGTCTGTTAGAACTTCATCCAGATAGTTCAACATTATTTGATAAAATAATTGAAGGAAAAGATCTAACCAAACAACAAAAGCGATTTTATGACGGATCAATAGTATACAGATCAATGTCCTGGAAAAATCAATTAAGAGTTAGATCGTTTGATATCAGTCCGTACAAAGAAACATTGGTAATTGATGCAGATTATTTGATCTGTTCAGATGTATTAAACGGATGTTGGGGATCCCCAGATGATTTTTTAATTTACAAAGACTCTGTAGACTTAGCAGTATGGAGGAAGCCCTCAGAGTTTCAAGTTCTTAGTGATAAAAGCATTGACTTTTATTGGGCCACAGTTTTTTATTTTAGAAAAACTGCTGCCACTGAAATATTCTTTGATTATATAAAACATATTCACGAAAACTGGACATACTTTAAATTGTTATTTGAATTTGAGAGTTCTTTATTTAGAAATGATCATGCCTTCAGCATTGCCATTCATTATATGAACGGATTAACCGACGGTGATTTTGCAAAAAATCTTCCAGGAAGAATGTATTATATAACAGATAGAGATATTTTATGGGAAATAAAAAACGACAAAATGCGTTTCCTTGTTGAAAAACAAGAAAGTCTCGGCTGTTATACATTGATAAAAACACAAGGGCTTGATGTTCACGTAATGAATAAGCAAAGTTTAATCAGGATGTATAATCAATGAATCGCGGTTACCTAATCTTAGCCCAGAATAGTTTAAAAGTTAACTATGTCATGCAGGCAGTTGTCCTGGCTATGACAATAAAACTCACTCAACCAACGATAAATTCTGTATCATTGGTAACTAATGATGTTATCCCTGAAAAGTATCAACATCTATTTGATCATATTATTCGTATACCGTGGAGTGACTTGGCAGTAGGATCAGAATGGAAAGTTGAAAACAGATGGAAACTGTTTCATGTAAGTCCTTATGAAGAAACTGTGGTACTTGATGCTGACATGCTGTTTCTCGACAGCGTAGAACACCAATGGAATTTTTTAGAACAGCATGACTTATTGTTTGCCTCTCAGGTTAAAACTTATAGAAACAAACCAGTAGAAGATGCAGTGTATAGAAAAACTTTTTTAAACAACGGTCTTCCTAATTTATATTTTGGATTTCATTACTTTAAAAAATCTGATTTTGCATTAGAATTTTACTCTATGTTAGAAACAGTTTGCAAAAATTGGCAAGAAATATATCAAAAAGTTACACCCAAAGATACTCAAAAATGGATGAGCATGGATGTCAGCAGTGCTATTACTGCAAAAATACTAAATGTTTCTGACACAGTTGCATCTACAATACCAATACCAACATTTGTTCATATGAAGCCGGCAATTCAAGGATGGAAAAATCCTCCAGGCAAATGGTCTGATTTTGTTAATGTTTCCATGGATGAAGATTGTAGATTAAAAATAGGTAATTGCAGCCAGACTGGAATTTTTCATTACGTCGAAGAAGAATTTTTAACCAAGAGTGTTGTTAAAATGATTGAGGAAAAGTATGAAAAACATAATAGATGAAGATGAAGACTTAGTTCCTGATTTTAACGACACTGTATCTAATCAAATGTATCTCTACTTTGATAAAGTAGATGGTACTGTAAAAACTATTTCAAACGAGCAGATGGATCCCGGTGAAGACGGTATGGTTCCTATGCCGTTAATCATGGTTGAAGATTTCCTTACCGGTAAAAAAATTCCCTCAGATTTTAAGATTGTTTTTTTAAATAATAAACAATCGCTGATTGTAAACAAACGAGAGGATATTTCCTCAGACGGTGGCCGCCTTTTTATAATTCCCAGAGATCCCCTAACTGAACAGTCTGAAGTTATTGTAGAAAAAAATCTAAAAGATCGATGCTGGTATTTTAGGATTTCCAAAGAAAGTAGACAGTCGGTTATAGATGCTAATGGTGCAAAGTACAATCATGATTTTTTCATAGTTAAATCTAACGATCCTAATATTTTGTACAGAAGTTTCAGCATTAATATATACGAACTTGCTCAGGAAGAACGTATAGGATTTTCTTTTGAATCAGATGTTGAGAAACATCCAACGGATGTAGTTACTGTGCGCCGAGGATTTAACTTTTATACTTTAATAGAAACACATGAATAAAAAAATTAAAATTATAGACCAAGACATTGTATTTTTAAGTTACGATGAACCCAATGCTGAAGAAAATTATGTAGACTTATTAAACAAAGTGCCCTGGGCTAAACGTGTACATGGAGTCAAAGGTTCGGATGCCGCACACAAAGCCTGTGCCGCCATCAGCGACACCGAATATTTTACCACAGTAGATGCAGATAACATCATTGAACCTGATTATCTTAATGTAGAAATTGATTTCGACGAACTTGGATTAGACGAATCTTATGTGTTCAGTTGGTGCGGAAGAATCCATGTTAACGGTCTCGAATATGGAAACGGTGGTTTAAAATTATGGACAAGAGAATTTGTTAATAATATGAAAACACACGAAAATGCGTTGCCGCACGATGAGAGAAATAAAGTCGAATTTTGTTTTGATCAACGATATTATCAATTCAACGAACGATATTCTGAAAGTTTTACTAACTCAACACCTTTTCAAGCATGGCGAGCAGGGTTTCGTGAGGGTGTTAAAATGGGTCTTGATCAGGGATTCAAAGTTGATGACCTTAGAAAAGTTTGGAGACAGAATTATCGCAGATTGTTAATTTGGTGCACCATCGGCGCTGACGTTAAGAATGGGCTTTGGTCAGTGTATGGAGCCAGACAAGGCTTGCATATGGCATATTGTACTGATTGGGATTACGCAAATGTCAGAGACTTTGAATATCTTAAAACATTGTTTGACGAGACAAAACCTAACACTGACAGTGATCTAAACAATGAAATTGTAAGGCTCGGTGATATTATTCGCAGTAGTCTTAGATTAGAAATAGCAGATCTCGATGCCAATGGTTCTAAGTTTTTTAAATCCACAGTTACTCATATTCCAAGAAGGTTAAAAGGTGGAGCCGATTAATATTCCTATTAGATTAGTACACTCTAATCAAGATCATAATAATTGGTTTGTAGTCAATTGGTGTCTTGGAAATACCTGCAATTTTAAATGCAGTTATTGTCCGTCGGGGTTACACGATGGCTCCAAACGGTGGCCGGACATAGATGTTGTAAAACGTTTTGTTCTGAAATTAAAACAACAACATCCTAATAAGAAAATCTATTTTGAATTTACCGGCGGCGAAGTTACTTTATACAAACACTTCACTGATCTGTGCAAATTTTGCAACGACAACGATGTACGAGTTGGCATTATCAGCAACGGATCCCGCACTATCAGATTCTGGGAAGAACATACGCAATATCTTGATCATGTCTGCCTAAGTTATCATCCTGAATTTTCCGATGTTGAACATTTTATCAGTGTAGTAAAATTATTGCATGACACTGTTAGAACTCATGTTAATATTATGATGAGTCCTGAAAAGTTTGATGCTTGCTGTTCTGTGGCTAATCGTGTAACTGAAATTGATAATATTTCCATGGCATTACAGCCTTTGATAGTCGATTTTGGTGATACACTATACGAATACACTGCGGAACAACAAGAAATTTTTGATAAGCAACACGAACTTTTTTCTAAAAAAATTAAATTTACCAAAAAGGTTCAATATTATAGAGGAGCCATGCGTGAAGTATATACAGACGGCACCAGTCAGGTAAAAAGTGCTCATCGATTTATCGCAGAAAAAACTAATGACTGGAGCGGGTGGAAATGTTTCGCAGGTGTCGAACAGTTAATTGTTGATATGGATGGTCGAATTTATAGAGGCTGGTGTAAAGTTGGCGGTCCGATCGGACATATAGAACAAGAACAACTGTTAGAAGTAGATCCTATAGTCTGTACTAAAACTATGTGTCATTGTAACTATGACATTATGTCTACTAAGATAAAGATTTAAGGGTTTCTTGCACCAAAGAATTTAATTTCATGTTCGGTATAATCGGGCATGATTTCGTCGACAAATTTTGATTGGTGTCTCTTGAAGTTTTTATTGTCCATAGTTCCCCGTATCGGAACAAATGCCCAGGTACAGTAATTTACAAATCCAGGAATCTTTTTCAAAGAATCCTCTAAATCTAATGCTTGGTCGAGACAGCCTGCTGGCGTCATTACTTTGATTTCCAAATGACCGGTTCGTTCAACAGTACCCATTTTTTCTAATACCACTGCCTCCACTACTTTTATAAATTTTTCTTTATCGTAAAATTCAAAATGCACTGAAAGATTTAAATCACCGTAGTGAATTATCTCTTTATAGTATTTAGGTAATCTACTACCGTTTGAATGTAAACTGATATGATGACCTTGGGAATTTAGATACCTAACCCAATCGAGAAAATGCTTGTTAGCAGTAGGCTCCCCTCCGCTGATGATAAAATTAACTTTGCTGCCTTTGATAAACTTTGCTTCAAGTTTTTTTGTTGCTTCCATAAGCACTTCGAGACTTTTATGCGGGTCAGTGTTGTTATGAATCCAAGGCAAGCAATAACCACAGTCGTAATTGCATCTACGACCCACTTCCCAATATACTTGTTTTACATTAGTAGAATGAGTTCTTTCTGCGGCCACAAACTCTGTTTGAGAACTGTCTTGAAGAGCAGTATGTGTGGGCTGTCCGTGATGTTTTCTTAAAAAAATTGTCTGTCTTTTTGTTTTGGCTTTTGGTATAAACAGATCAGCCCCACAAGAACACACCGGTTTATAACAAACAGTCCAATCGTCGGGAATGGTAAAATCTTCGAATATGTTACCTAACTTTCCATGATTTTGACAGGTAGCAACAAACACATCTCCGTCCATGTTGATAGACAAGTTTTCAACACCTGCTCCACAATACCAACCTCGATAGAAATTTAATTTTTGAGCAACTATTTCGTCAGTTGACCAGTCTCGCCATTTGCCAGTTTCGTCGTAGGTTCGAATAGGTTTACCTGGAGTAATATCACTGAAGTCAATGGGTTCTAATGCCATAATGTTTGTTCTCGGAATATTTATTTGCTATAATAGTAGTGTTAAATAAAATCATGTACGATATCTTTTTTATTTCCTTTTTCGAACCTAACGCTGAAAAACATTGGCGCCAACTGAAAAAACGTTTTCCAATGGCCAAGCGCATACTTAATGTTGAAGGCATACACAATGCTCACATTGCCGCGGCAAAAAAATCCTTGACAAAAATGTTCTGGGTAGTTGACGCAGATGCAGAAGTACTTGATAATTTTGATTTTCGTTTCAAAGTATCTAACTGGGATTTAGAAACTGTTCATGTTTGGAAAAGTCGTAATCCTGTTAACGATCTTGAATACGGTTATGGCGGAATTAAATTGCTACCTAAATTTAAAACTATCGAAGTAGATAAATCCTCTGTGGATTTTACAACCAGCATATCCTCGAGTTTTAAATCAATCGATCAAGTCAGCAATATAACACATTTTAATACAGATCCGTTTAATGCTTGGAAAAGTGGTTTTAGAGAATCTGCCAAACTGGCCAGCAAAATTATCAAACGTCAAAATGATTTAGAAACTGAGCGAAGACTACAGACATGGTGTACAGTGGGAGAAACAGCCCAGTTCGGAAAAGAAACTATCATTGGCTCTAATGCCGGAAAAAACTTTGTAAATACGCACCCGCAGGATATTGCTAAAATCAACGACTGGGCGTGGCTGCAACACGAATTCAGTAAGATATCATAATTTCTGCTGTTTGAGAAATTTCTTAGTTTGTCTAATCACATCTTTTTTAATTTTTGCAGTGTCTAATTTAAAATCAATATTGTTGATTTGATCACCATAGTCACGCATTAATATTTTTAGATTAGATTCGATCTGATCCCAAGAGTCTTGATTTTTTTCTTCAGGCGCTTCTACATTCCATATTTTTCCATTTTCAAACGTGATGATAATAGATTCAAGATATGGATAAGGCACTGAGTTCAACACTACATCACCGAAGACTTCTGGCCACAGACTGACAATGTCTTCGGGCAAATTTTTACCGCCCACGATAGTTTAAGACTTTTTCTTTGTTGGACTCAGTTCTTCTGCTTGCTTACGAAGTTTTGCGGCTTCTTTATAAAGACGATCGGCTTCACTGCGAAGTTTTGAGGCACGTTGATCAGCAGTTAAATTCTCGTCTCCCATTGGCGGACTAATATCAGAAACTGTTGCAACTTCTTGAATTTCTGTTTGCGGAGTAATTGGCTGTTGATTTTGCAACATTGAAAGATCATCAACAGAAATATTTCTCTGTTCTGCAATCAGTTGGTTGAGTTCGGACAGGTTAATTTTAAAGTTTGTAGTAGGTAGCATGTCTACTTCGCTGGTAGATACTTTTACTAACTTTCCTGTTTTATGTAGAACTTCTAACATGTTTTCGCCATCGGGAAATAGACTGCGAGCCATAACATCTGCGAATTCAAACGAATCTTGTCCGGCTGTGCTTTCCACTAATGTCATTAAAGAGTTATGATAAACATCTGACAATGCTTCAGTGGGTATAATTAGACAACTAAAAGCATCTCCTGGCAGTGTTCTAAATGCCACTAAACATTTTCTTCCAGTGGCAATTACACGGCCTACGTGTTTAATTTCGGCCATTATTGTTCTCCTTTATTCCCACTTGCGGCTGAAAGGAATGAAGATAGTTTGTTGTATACTGTTCCAACAGCCTGCATTTCGTTGGGTTTAAATGCACCTCGTTGAGCAGCCACATCGATGATTGATTTCAATCCTGCAAGATCAGCAAGGGTAAGATCGGGTTGTTGCTGTTGAGCTTCTTGTGCCGGAGCGGCTTGAGCAGTTTCGGCAGCCTGTGTTTCTTGGGTCATACGTATATCTCCTAAAAAGTAATATACGTATATTTAATCTCTTTAAATTAGAGGGCAGGCTATTTTGAAGAAGGTTAATTCCTTGGGATCTTCAAAACCAATTTTGTATCCATTAATAAACGCATTGTTAGCATCCAAAGACATGGCTTTGCCAACATAGTACCTATTATTGCAATTGTATTCGATCCATTCTCGAATTTCTTCAACTTGATATAGGGAGGTTTGGTTGATAAAAACATACTCAAAATGAGGAGGAGGAAAACTAACTTTTCTTAAACCAAACACATTTAACGGATTAGGATTTCCCGCTTTTAAACTCATTTTATTCCAATCTTCATAAAACGTCTAAATGACCATTCCGGGTATTTGAATTCTTTTTGTGTAACTGAATACGTTTCTGTTAAAAAATAATCCTCGTCAAAATCCATCCAGGATTCGTGATTGGCACAGTGATCATCGTGTTTCATATTGTTAGACTGCAATACTACTAATGTACCTTTGGGAATGTTGTTAAACCAATCTCTTGACTCCATGTGTTCAGTTGCGGTATTAATTACGATATTAAAATCGTCGGCGGTATATTGATAAGTGTTGGCATCACCATGAACAGATTTAAACTGCCATTCTTGCCATACCCAATAATTGTTTACTAAGTCTGCTATGTCGCAAACTTCTTGATCGATGTCTAACGACCGCACCCGCTGAATTTTTATATTATCTCGTGATCTTAGAATTAAATTAAGAACACCGTACCATCCTCCTAACATAAGGATTCGATACGGTGCAGTAATTCTATTTTGACTTTCGTAATATTGGCATGCCGATTCCAGTTCTTCAGCACACCAAATTTTACTGCCTACTTGTCCACTGCTAAAACTATCCGGATGAACGTTCATTTTTCATAGTAGGCATGAGTACCGAACGGTGGAACAATTTCTTTGTTTCCGTGAATGATGAATACAGTTTCGCAGTAGGATTCGTCACCCCAACTATCCCAGGGATAGCCATCAGTAAACATGATGAATTTTTTAGGTTCAATACCTTGATCTTTCATGTATTCCCAGTTGCACATGAAGTCAGTACCGCCACCACCCATAATTTCATACTCAGAAATGTCTAAGCCAGATTCCGAAGTAAAATTTTGTTCGTTGTAGACTTTGGTATCAAAGCACCAGATCTTAACTTTATAGTCTTTGAACTCATCCATGATACCTTTGATTTCGCTGATAAAATCTGCACTCATGGCATCTGAGATAGATCCACTCATGTCAAGGCTCACGGCAATGTCAATGGTTTGAGCAAAGTTCATACCTGGAAGTACAGCACCAGTGTGCCAGCCTTTTCTGCTGGGACGCATCCATGTGTAATCATCTTTGATAGTACTTTGAATCTGTTGACGCAATAATTCGCGCCAGTTCATTTTAGATTCAGTCATATCTTTAATCATACGCTGAATACCAGCAGGAACGTTTCCGGCACCTGCGGCATTGGCTGCCTGAATCATTGCTTCCTTAATTTCATCTCGAATCTTTTTAAGTTCCTCTTTTGAATGAACTGGACGATTGGGATTATTAGGATCTTGTTTGTCCCACTCCAGATGTTCGTCGAGCAGTTCTCCAAGTGCCTTTAATTCATCCTCGTCAAATTTTTCATAGATATCATCGTAGACACTTTCAGCACCCCAGCCGTAGTATTTGGTATCATGAAACCCTTTTACTTTGGCAGGCATAACACCAATTCGATCTTTGGTCAAAGTACCGTTGACACAATAGTCAGCGGCAATGTTCCAAATTTGCGGATCGCGACCTTCTTTACGACTCATGTGATCAAATACCACGTGAAGAATTTCGTGTGCAACAACAAATTCGATTTCTTTAGTAGTGAGATCTGAGAAAAACTCACGATTAAAATACAGAGCACGACCGTCTGTAGCCGCAGTAGGCAACCAATCTACTTCTTGAATTTTTAAGCGAGTGGCCATATTGCCAAAAAACGGATGACGTAGCAGTAGTCCAACTCGTGCTACAATAATTTTGTCAATGATGTCGCTGTTTACACTCATATTCTGCTCCTGATAGTTTACTGTATGTATATATTATAACACCGCCCTTAGGCGGTGTCAAGTGGTTTATTTTGGCTTAATTCTTATCAGTAGCCGCCGAAATGTATTTGCCAAACTTCTCGTGGAAGTCGTCAAAACACTTAATTTCGTCCGGATCCAACGGCAAATTGTATTGAGTCAGAGCCAGTTTAGTACCCATGATAACCAACTCAGTTTCGAAGTTATCCATCATAAATTGGAAGAAGTTATTGACTTGATCATTCCAATTTTTAGCATTTTTATCGGACGCTTCTTTGAGTTCGTAGCAGAGACTCACAGTCAACGAATACATCGCAGAAATCTCTTTGACCTCCAGTTTTTTAACTTTGCCAGCCAAAATGTCTTCGGGTTTTGGCAGTTTAGAAGAAACCTTGCGATGTGCCATAAACTTCACAGCAAGTCCTTCGCCCACAGCACCCGAAATAAGATCAGTTAGGGTATTTTGATCCAAATCGTCGTCCAGCAATTCGCTGACAAACATCCAAGAACGGGGAGTAGCAAAACTACGGCTTGATGATTTTGGATCAAAGTCGTAGAGGTCTTTTTTGCTGAAACTGATAAAACCCACTACATCTTTGTGTACACGGTTCTCAGTGGCCCAGGTAAACCAGTCTTCAAAATCCACTTTCATTTCCAAGTGCAGGAAACGGTTAGCCAACGGAGCAGGCATACGATAAGTAACACCTTTGTCAGTTTCACGGTTACCTGCGGCAACCATTACAACATTATCGGGCAAACGATAAGTACCAACACGACGATTCAAAACTAACTGATAAGCCGCGGCCTGAACACTGGGAGCCGCAGAGTTCATTTCATCCATGAACAGGATAATAGTCTTATGTTTGGCAGCCATTTCCTCATCGGGCAATTCTGCCGGAGGCGCCCACTGCATTTTATTTTCAGTGGAGTTAAAAAACGGAATACCTTTAATGTCAGTGGGTTCCCAAAGACTCAAACGAATGTCGATAACATGAGCATCGTTGTCTTTGGCAATCTGATGAACAATGTCAGACTTACCAATACCCGGAGGACCCCACAAGAAGATTGGACGCTTCTTGTTAAGCGCATGAGTAATTGAGCGTTTTGCGGCGCTCGGGCTAAGTTGACGGGTATTGATGTCGCTCATTTCAGTTCCTTTGTAAAAAAGCGTTGAAGAAATAATTTACTATGTATCTATTATACGACAGTTTTCATTTGTTGTCAACTCTATTTTGGAACTTTTTGATTGGACATTGCCTTTGTTAGTCCATATTTTCGGACATCTCCGTTGAATAAATGGAGATCAAAGGCCTTGCGCTCTTTGAATACAATGATAGAATTTTTGGTAAGATAATATGGGCAATCTAAAAATCTATCCAAAAATATTATGACCTGAGCAGTCATTTCGAGTTCTGGAGGAAACGGAACTTCGTAAGAAGCCAGTTCCATTTTTTCAGTTAAAAATTTATAACCAAAATCGGATAATCGTAGTCCACCGAGATTTTTTGTTCGAGAATTTTGCCAAATGTCTAATGTGGCCTGTTTGACATTAGCCTTGGCCGTGCTTTGATTTTGTTCTTTTAAAAAAATTTTTGTATAAGCATCGCGGAGATTCACAGTTCCTCGCCTTGGGTTAATTTGACCACTTTGAAGTCTTCACAGTGAAACATAGTGTTCAATTTTTTAGCAAGGTTATGTGCGTGTCCGGGATTCGAGAATGAAACCTTTTTATACTTGGGGGCAGGCAAGGGACTAATGCTGTTAGCACTCTTGAGATTAAAAGGCTTACCTTTGTAGAAGACAGCCCAGATTGCCTCGGCCTCTAATACCTGCTCGCTTTTGTAATTCTTTTTATTAACGTGTTCTAATATAACTTGTGGCTTTGGCCGACTCATATACGTACTCCAAATGTACGCATATATTTATCATTTTTATAGTGCGCCGCCGTCCATCTTAACAGTTATAACATCTTCGGTTTTTTCAAGATTTTTGAGTAGGTTTTCATAGTCTTGAACGTTTTTAGCCAACAGTTGTGTTAGACAAAATGCCAATGCCTTGGCTGTTTTTGTATCAATTTTAATTTCTCGTTGATTACTTATGTCCGCGGCTTTGACCTGATTGATAAAATTTTGTATCGGCGCAGTATTGATAGGATCATTTGGCATTGGATAGCACAGCCTTTTGTTCAATCTCAGTTTTGAAAGGTCCTTGATAACTGTAGCGTTCGACTGTAATCAGTTTTGGACAAAAACTTCGAACCCAACCTTTGTCAAATTTAATCAAATAATAACCTGCACAATAGATACTTTTTGATTGTTTACTCTTGGTAAACAGAGGAAGTTTCTTTTGTACATTGAACATGGGGTTAAATGGTTTAGAAGAAGTTGGATATCCATGAACTTCATATTCTATCGGATTTTCTGTTTTGCTGATTGTAATTTTTTCAAAGAAGTCAGATCCAAATTGTTTAGTTAGTTCTTCTTTCTTATTATAAAAATTTGAACCGGTCTTCGAACTCAATACAAATTTATTAAATTCATTTTTTTGTAAGATACCAACCTTGATACCGTTGTCTTCAACGATCCAAAACTTTCCGTCGATGACCGGTTTGGCTCGAAAATTCATACATCTCTCCTTGCAATTTGCTGTTCTTAATGAACAAGTTCTTTTGTATTCACACTGCATTTGGGATACTTCGCTTGAAATGGTTCGGCATATTGTTGAATGTTATCAGCAATTCGTTGCATGTCAAACAGATTACAAAACTTCAACATTCTAATACCTACTTGATCGATTTGTTTTTGCACAGCATTTTTTTCAATTGTTTCTTTGATTATTTTTTTAACATCTTCTGGCTGTTGTGTCAAGTCAATTAATACTTTGTTTCTTTCGTAGTCGTCCAATACTCGATGTTCTTGACCTTCGTGGTCTACCCAACGTTGTAACATGAGATTGTTCCACGCAAATCCTTTTTTGTCTTTGTCATTGAACGCTTCTTCAAGTTTATTTTTACGAACCTTGGGATATGCAGAAAATACATTATCACTGCTGTCGCCTCGAATACACTTTTCAAACAACAGCCATTGCGGATCTGGAACGGTTTTTGGCTCTTTAGTTTTGTTGTCTATTATGACTTTGCCTTTATCGTCAAAAATACCATAGTCAGTACTAAGTGTGTTTGTAACGCCATTATATTGCTTGACATTGGGTGCAATTAATTGTGCAAAATCGCTGTCTGTACTAATAATAATATGATTGTCATCGGGGTGACTTTGAATCCAGCCTGCGATTAAATCGTCTGCTTCGAGGAGGGGATGTTGCAGTACAGTACAGTTGGTTTTGTCTATGACGAATTCTTTAAACTTATCAAAGGCTTCCCAGAACAGTTGATCTTCTTCTTGTTCTCGCTCTGTCAAGGCAGCACGGGCATCACTGCGGTTACGCTTGTAGGGCTCGTAGTAATCTTTACGCCACGAACGTCCTTCGAGACAGAACACCACATGAGTACCTTTAAAGTCTTGCCATGCTTTTTTAATGCTGTTGAAAGTGATGTGAAGAGCCATACCAAGTTTGGTATCACTGTCACCTCTGACAACGTGTCTTGCTCTGAAGAAAGTATTCGCTGTGTCTACGATAATATAACTCATTGCATCCTTGATTTATTGATTACATCACTGTTAATGTACCCGGCAGCTCTGTCGGGACTTATTCCTTCTTCGGTTAAGACATTTCTACAGAGTTCTTTAAACCAACGATCCACAATTTCTTCGTCGGGATCTCCATCAAAACCGTATCCGGCTTGCTTTAATTGTACAATAAAATCATCGTTCCAGTCAAGCTCAAAAAATCCGTTTCTTACATTCTCTTTGTTTACGTGAGTATTCAAAACACCTACCCACGGTTCTTTTTTACGAGTTGCTCGTTCTTTGGGAGTTAACTTTGCCAATTCTTCTTGTTCAGCGGCAAGTTTTGATGCTTTTTCTGCCTCTTCAAGTTTTTTATTGGCTTCAACTAACTGTTCTTCTGCTTTGGCAATGGACTGTTCGATTTTATCCAAGCCCATGAGTTTTTTAATAAAATTCATTAGGTTCCCCATTCATTTTTAAATAGCGGCACTTGTAATCGGTCGCTGTATCGTAGACCCATTTTCATAGCCAATTCTGCTACACGACGATTATTAAGTGTGTAGACACTTTCGACACCGCCCACGGGCATTAGATAGCAAGGTCCTTCAAAACCTTCTGCTCGATAAATGTCTAATGTTTCTAACGCTTCTTCGGCATCATCTTCTGTGGCCACTACAAATTTAAGATATGTATATCCTACTTCTTGATATTCGCAGACAATGTCTGGTCGAATTGCTTCTTCTCTGCTTTCACCACTGCAACTCAATTTAGCACTGACTGAAAATGTCAGAGAATCATATCCTCTTTTTCCACCAGGCGTACCTCTGGGATTTAATGTCCAATCTAACAGTACATGTCGAAAATCTGGAGTTAGTTTTTGTGTACCATTGGTTTCGAAAGTAATTTCTTTTAATGGTTGCATCTTTTCGTGTTGCAATAAATCAGGGTAAGCACGTTGCCATCCCAGTAACGGTTCTCCACCGGTGATCACAAGATGTTCACTTTCCCATTTATTGTAGGGAAGTATTTCCATTATACGATCAGCGATAGCATCGGTAGTAAGCATAGGACTGAGATTTTTAAATCTTGGATCCCAACTTGCGTAACTGTCACAGCCGGTACTGACCAACGGCAATTCTTCATATGATTTAAACTGTGAAATTTTCTCAGCAATAACATCCACTTCTTTACTGACTTCGCCGTTGGGCATGCCAAATCCGGCACACTTAAAGTTACAGCCAAATGTACGTAAGAAAACAGACGGGACCCCCATGTACCGTCCTTCGCCTTGTATTGAATAAAATAATTCTGCGATTTTAATTTTGCTCATGATTTCTATTTTTTCTAAATTGTACTACATCATTGACAGCAGACTTAAGAGTTTCGGCATAATTAAATGCCTGTTGTGGACTCATGAAAATTGTTGCCTCGTGTTGTAAATAACCTTTGGTAATTAAAGTCCATATCTGTTTAAACCTATTCATAGACCAAAAGGCTGATTTTACATTGGTATAAAGGGTAACATTAACACCAGTCTCGTCCGATTCTATCCAAACACTGTGATTGTGATCAGGATCTCCACAGCCGCAGACGACATCATAGACCTTTGAGTCTCCCCAATCATTTTTTTTAAGAATACCTTCTGCGGGCGTTTGTGGCTTCATTTTAATCTACCTTTTCAATACTTAAGGGTCCAAACAACCATGCTTCGGTTTCACTGTTGTACCAACCTTCGTTTTCCATAAATTCGTATGATTCTTCATCCCATCCATCCATGATGCGCTGTTGTTCATCTTTATCCATGTCGTCGGGAAATTCCCAATCTCCAAGCCAGCCATCATCCATAGAATCCAGTTCAGCCCCGTTTTCTGCATTGTCGCTGAAATAATCATACATATTAATGCCTTCTGGATTTTCTGGATCAATATCCTCGGGCGGGTTATCGTCGGATGTTTCTACAATGAATGTACCCCAGCGATATCCGTTGATGCGTACAATGGTCAAATCATCCTTAGTCCAGATTTCACGTTCTTCGCAGGACTTTCTTTCTGTAGTTGAAATTTTCCAAGTAGCCATTATTGATCTAACTCCATTGTGTTATATTCTTTGATCAATGCCAACAGTTCTTCTTCGGTGTTGCAAAGAGTTTTCGTATTGGCCCAATCTTCTTTCTTATTGCGGCCACCGATTTCTACCATCCATCCGTTGTCATAACGATTGATAGTGATAGATTCGTTTACTTTTACCAATTTGTTTAATTTTGCCATGTTAATCTCCTTATCGTGGGGCGAAATCTTGTTGCAGTTTGATGTTATCAAAGAACTCTTTCTTTGTACCTGCGTCATCTTTGAACGAACCTTTTAATACTGTGGTCTGTGTGAGACTGGAGTGAGCCATAATGCCCCTATTTTCGCAACAGCCATGAACCGCTTGAATGTATACACCTACATCTTGGGCTCCTGTGGCCTTGGCGATCTCGCGAGCAATATCATTAGCAAGTTCCTCCTGGAGAGTACCACGTCTGGCGCACCACTGTGCGATACGGGTGTACTTTGAGAGGCCAATGAGCTTGGAAGCCGCAATAATACCAATATAAGCAACGCCACTAACGGGTTGGTGATGATGGCTACACATACTGCGAAGCTCACTGCGAACAACCAACATACCTTCGTAACGGTCCTCCGAATCATTTGGGAACGCTGTGCAATCTGGGGCTTGTTCATATCTACCACTCATTATCTCGTTAAAGTACATCTTAGCCAATCTACGTGCTGTGCCTTGACTATTAGGATCGGTTTCTCTGTCAATCAGCAATCGATCAAGAACTAATTCAAATGCTTCTGTTGCTTCGTCGATTAGTTTATGTTTCATTTCCTCAGTGACATAATCACTGATGTTGTCACCGGCCCAAAAACGCTTATTATCACGTTTCATTTTAAAGCGAATTACATCTGCAAGGTACGCTTCTTCGTAGCCTTTGTCTGCCATCGCGTCCACGGCGGTTTCTTTCTTTCCTGCATATTCATTGAACTTCACTACCATTATTATTTCTCCGAGTTATAGACGTGAATGTCTGTATATTATAAAGGTTATTTAGGCAAATGTCAATAGTAATGCCATCGATTTCTTTTATAATCCCAATGTCTGGTATCATAAAAATTGAATTCTACGTTATATCCAAATAACCCAGCAGATAGATAAACCCCCGAATGATCGCGTTTGGTAGTTATGCTGACAGAAACACTAATAATATCGGAACTTTTATGAATATTGAATTCCCAATATTTGTTTTTGATAAAACCAGGTCCAGATTTAATGCAGATATTTCTAAATCTGGTAGACCAGGGATTAGATATACGAAAATTTAAATCGATCACGTCGTAATTCCTTTTTCATTTTTTAATTGTTCTCGACGTAGTTTACGACATTCTTCCTTGGCTTGTATAGGAATATCTGGATGCCATTCTGCCATACCGCAGTCATAGACTATGACATTTCCTTTACCAAAGTCGCTGAAAATCAATACCAAGATTGCAATCAATGAAATAATGACAGCGATACTGAGATGTTTCATTTGGCCAAATACCACCATAAAATAAAACCAATGTAAGTTAGATAATGTAGCGCCTGATCTAAACCCAGCCAGATCCAAAATTTTCGATCTGCAGGAGTCAGTCCTTTGTTGAGTTTTTGTTTAGTCCAATCAATATGATAGTGTAGAACAAAATCAACAAATGCCGCATGAAGTGCAATACCAGGTGCATAAGGCAGTAAAACTACAAATGTAAAGAAACCATGTAATCCTGCGTGATGCAATCCTCCATATGCGCCATAGATGCCTTTTTCCTTTACCATGTAATTAAACTGTAAAAGAAAATCACAGATGAAGTGTTTAACACCAAATCCGATTAAAAGAAAAATCACAGTTATAATCGGGTCGTTCATAAGGATTCACTCAACAATATTTTACAAAGAAAAGCATCTTTTTCGTTTTCAAATTTGAAACTCATAAATTCTGCGCATACTTCTGTGGAATATCTGCCACCTGGCAGACCGAACTGCTCTATAATTTTTGCACAAAGATCACTCCAACTTGATAGAGTGTCTCCTCGTTTCCAGTGAACGCAAATTTCATTCACTGAAATATTTTTCCATGACTTCGAGTTTATCCATATACTCGGCAATCTGTGCAACTTCTTTTTCAATGGCATCCATGAGATCAGTATGATCATGTATAGCCATTGGATTGGCTAACATAATGTCTACGTTCATTTTATGTTTTTGAATATGTGCTTCAAAATGTTGTTTAAGTACACTGATCATTTCTTTTCTCATTCTGATCTCCCTGATGTGCAAGAATCATTCCATAAGTCCTGTGCTTGACGCTTATATTCGGCTAATTCCCATTCTGTTTTTTTCTTTTGATACAGGTCTTCTGACAATCCATGCCAGCCAATACAATCTCCTGTGGGAGAGCGACCACAGCCGCAGGTTCCGATTTTTCCTTCTGGATTAGCTCTTACTTGCATTTTTATAATTTCCTTTACTTGGTATAACATGACGAACCCCACCGCGTGGATCTTCCATATCACCTTTTCTACGAGGGATCATATGTATGTGGGGATACATCACGGTTTGGCCAGCAGCCTCGCCACAGTTTTGCCCGATGTTAAAAGCATCCCATTTTTTCGAGACGACTCCCTCGTAACCGAATTTATAGGCCGCTCGGTAGCATTCCATGACATTGTCAAATTTTTCAAAGGTTGGCACAAACAACAGATGTCCTTCCGTAACGGCATAGGCATCTCTGAAGACCCAAAAGTCTTTGGTTCGATATTCGATTTCGGTCCACGGCGCCTGTTTTTCATTTAATGCCCTTTCAAGATCTGTTATCATTTTTCCAAAATTCCTCCCAGGGATATACAAGCCAGCAATCTTCTTCTGCCTTGTTTACTTCGTAAGCATAAAAATCCACGTCAGCATTACTGGCCAAGTTATTGGTTATCACAGCAAACTTTACGTTACAATGCCAAATATCGTTGTCCCAACTTGGATCGTTAGACAGACAACCACTGCGCCAGTCTTTTTTGATCCAATTAAACGTAGCACCTGTGTCGTTGATATCGTCTACTATTAGAATATTTTTATAACTTTCACCTTGTTCTAATAGGTCACTGGCAGCCTCTAAAACACCGCCTACGTCATTTTCGTCCTCGACATAGCGTTCGGTATTATAGCCAAATGCATCTTCTGCCATGGCAAGATCGCTGACGGCCTGACCACCGTCTCTAAGACTGACTTCTAACGGTCTCATAGGAATTTCTAAGTATTGACTAAGCAACACAGCAGGAATGGCACCACCTCTGGTGATGCCAACAATATAGTCAGGACGCCATCCTGAATTATTAATCTGTTTGGCTAACTCTAAACAGGCTCCTTCTATATGATTCCAATTATAATAAACTTTTTTCATATTAGGTCCACAGTGATTGACGAATTTTAATAAGACGAATCATCATTTCTTCATCTTCTTTGTTGTATGCTTCCTCAATTTCTTGAGTTTTATCGAGAGCAGTTTTAGCCATCTTTGCTTCTTCTGGGGTCTTATCGTCCATGTCTAAAAGATTATATCCTTTGGCTCTACGCATATCGCAATAAGCAGTCCAACCGCCAGCATCGTGTGGGTCTGGGCGACTACGATACACTTCAGTCCACCACTTGTAAAGTGCTAAAATTTCCAATGCGTTCTTTGCTTGCGGTGTAAGTTCGCCAAGGTTTGGATCATCTTCAGCCCAACCATCGTTTACTGTGTGGCGAAGTTTGCTTTGCCAATCGAGGTTATCGAGACCGGCTTGCGGACATCGCCATGTACGCCAACGGAACCAACCACTGGCCCAGAAAGGTGCTTCATATTTTTTCTTTTCATCTTTGTCTGCCCAGGCAATGTGCCACCATGCTAATTCGATTTCGACAAAATCAACAAGTTCATTAAAAAGACAAGGCAGGAAACGATTGCCAACATCACACCACTGACCGGGTCTAATGTCTTTAGGGTCAGCAGTAAGGGAATGAGTACGGCTAACCCAGCGATTATTAATATAATACTTGATGTCATAAATTTTATCCAATGGCCACCAGATAAAATTCTGGATGGCATCTAATGCTTCTTCTGCAATCCAAAAACGAATAGGATATTTGGCTTTGCCTTCTTGTTCCCATTCCCTCCAACCGCGACCAGTTTTAGCATCACCTTTTTTGATGCCACGGATCCGATCTGCAAAATTTGAGCATGACCAATAATTATAACGTTGTGCCATTATTATTTCCTAAAATGATATTATAGTGTCTTTATTCGCCGTTGTCAACAAAATCTGCAACCATCGGGAACACTTTGGCAATCACTTCAGCGCAAGCCTTGGCAACTTCTTGGTGCTCTTTTTGAGTACCGTTTCCTGAACGTAGTTCAATAAAATGAACCCAAGACCGTAGTGTACCATTCATATAGACTCTGCTTTCAATTAGACCTTCTGGCAGCACAGCACGAGCTTGTTCTTTGGCTATGCCATTATCGATAGCCCACTGGTAGGCCATTCTGACTTCTGAGATGACATTGTTTTGTCTAAGTTCCCATTCTCTCTGTAGACGTTGATCATCTGTTTCGACACTGTTCTGTCTATTTTTTGGATCTTGAAGTCGTGCTTCTCGCAGTACAAACGAGAGATCTTTAGTAGGGTCAGCATATCGCTGACTGAACTCTTGGAATGAGAAACTTCTATGTCGCAAGATTTGTCTTGCGATATCTCTGGTTGTGGTAATTTCGATACAGGCTGAGACCATTTCCAAAGGACTCCAGTGTTTGTGTTTGACCAAGTATCTGATGAGTTTTTCGCTTGTCTCTGTATTAAATTGGTTCGAAGGATTTGACACACGGGCACAATACGCGATAAGTTCCTGCGCATCTGCGATGCCCAAATCTGCAAATTCGCTTGTTGGCTGGGAGTAGGATAGTAGACGAACATTCATTTAGATTCCTTTAATGTTTCCCAAGTTTTATACTTGGTCTGCTGAGGCGATATTCGTTATATTTGTGTTGGAGATACTCATCGTGTTTAATCCATTTATTATTAACGAGAAAACCCCATTCTCGTTTGTGTGGTCCTGGCATAAACAGAGTCCATGCAGTCACACCTTCTTTTAATTCGATACGATGGTAACTATTAGGATGGCAAATACGAAAATGACCGGGACCACGCCAGTGTCTAACTTCATAGGTCTTGACGCCTTGTTCGTTAAACTGAGGAACCCATTCATAATAACCACCTTGTAAAATTAATGTAGCGTAGGGCCAAGGATGATCGTGAACATCGTCTGGATCGCCTTTTAAAAATTTGTGCAAAAATACGTTGAAAGGGAATCGATTTCTTTCTTTGAGAAAAAGATAGTAACGCTCGAGATAAGGCTCGTCACTTTGTCGATCCATAATAATTCGTTTACGACCTAATCGTTCAAGCAGTCTTAGCAACATTTTTCTTCGCTTTCTTTTCAAATCGCGGTATTCCAATGCGAGTATCTACGTATCGATAATCTTTAAGCATCAGCATAACTTGATCTGCGTCTTTATGAGGATATCGATACAGTGTTTCCATATCACCATCTTTCAACACCATGTACAGCATCGAGGCAGTTTCCATCTGATGTTTTAGCATATCGTTTATGTTCATCTTGGTTTCTATCAAATAGGTTTAGGAAGATATTTTTTATCTACCCTTTCGATCTTTAAGTCTATGCACCAGGCATCAACATGTATACGACTACGATCGCCGGGAGTGAGTTTAGATTTGAGTGTGCTGTTTATCGTGTCAAAACACTGTTGTTGTGTAGAAAAATATCCTTCATATTGTATCAGTTCGCAACTTTCTGCCCGGAGATTTCTGCAGACTATCGCTATCGGGATAAAAATCGTTGCTAATTCTATCATTATAAGACTTCCTCTGCTAAGTAGCGTTTTAGTTCTTTGTCTGTGGGTTCTACTGCATAATTTTGTTTGAAAAAGATTTCATTCCTCACTTCTCTTTTTACCTTCCCAATCGCTTTTACAGAGATTATAAAACTCTTTCATTTTTTCAAATGTTATTTGAAGACCTGGATATTCCTTACACATGTCTTTGAAATCAGCCCATTCAGGAAATCCATCTTCGAACGGTGTAGTAGTAAATGCCCAGTTAAATGAATCAGTACTAATGTTTCCAATGGTGAGATTATCTAAAGTAGATACAGATATACCACTGACGTTTATAGTATCGCTCATAGTATAAACTGACTGGGCCGCACCACAATTCGAAATGTTGAGAACTATGGTATCTCCGGTAATGCTAACAGTGTCGTAACTTTCTATGTTACCTATAGTAATATTATTTTCGTTGTTTAAATTGCTCATAGAGAATTCCACCGTTGAAAAAATTCTCCGAAAGACTCTGTGTTTGTTTTTTCAACACAGACAATCGTGTTTCGTAAAATTCCATATGTTCGATAATTTTTTTACATAAATCTTGTCGATACACTGTATATGTTTCAAAACTCTCAGTCCACTGTGATGGATATTTAAAGGTATCGAAATACATTTCTTTGTAACTAAGTCGATCAGGAACCATAGGAATAGCATCTACCAACGCACCTTCGTAACAAGAGATGCCTAATGTTTCTTGAAGATTTGCTGAGAACACCAATTTACTTTCTCCCAACAGATTGTGATATTCGTTTTTTGATAGTTCTTGATCTTGACAAACAACAAATTCATATTGAGGTAAATGTTCTTTTAAATCTCGAAAAATATCAACTTGTTTTTCTGGAGCAATACGATGGGGGAATAGAATGAGGTCACGTTTAGTCATGCCTTTGTAAGGTGCCAGTGTATTCTCAAGATATTCCATAGGCCAGCCAGATCGAATGATCTTTTTACTGAGAGTGTGGGAATAAGTGTCTTTTTTGCCAGTGCCAGCAAAATTGTTAATGTTTCTGTCATAGCCAAGAAGATTAACAGCAAACATATCGATATGAAAGTCTGTGGCAAAATAGTTATGATCGATGGCACCAAAGAAACTTTTTTCAGCATCTCTGACCCAAGTGGCTGCCCCGATCAATCTACCAAGAAAATCTTGAGGATCATACGAACCAGCATGCCACAGTGCGTGAATTGTCACAGGAATCTGTAACAGTTCACTCATGTATTTTAAATTTATAATACCAGGATGCCAAGCGTCAGTAAACAAAAAATGATCACCAGGGCTAACTGCTCCGGAGCAAAATAAACGGCTAATACTTTCAACTTGGCGAGACTTATAGATATTAGTGCCACCAAAATTAAGAAAGGCGCCAGGAGTAGTGGCACGAGGAATATCTTCAGGGCCGCTGATAACTTGAACATTGATGCCCCTTTCTTTTAGAGTCTCAGGTAAATGAGTTTTCCATTGGGCAGTATATCGTGTTTCTACTGCCTCGAGGTCAACAACATAAACCGTTGGTTTACCGTTGTCTAAATGAGCCATTGTTGTTGTTCCAACGTGGTTTATTTCCACGATAGTTACTGTTTCGCGGACGCTTACTGGCCAAGTATGCACCGTAATTAGGTGCATCCTTGCGATAAAGTTCCGCAGGGTTAAAATCTCGAAGTTCGAATCTACACCAATCGAGATACGCCTCAAGGTCGTTCCAAACTTTTACAACGTCGGGACGGTTTTCGAAGTATTTGTAGTCGTTGTAATTACGAGCCATTTTATTTTTATTTCCTTAAAATAAAGTTAACCGGGGAAGTATTCAACGATGCCATCGGATTCCCCATCCTCCGAGACAACGATCTGGTAGTATCTCTCACCGTATTTAGGTAGGAGATGCTGTTCCAAGATATCTGTTGCGATCATCTCGCAACTCTTGTGATTCATTTTACCTGATTTAATAAAATCTTGCAAGGCCCATTTCACCAGAAAAAACTCCAATTCACGATCAAGGTGTGTAACTGAAATTTTAACTTCTACTTTGAACATGTGGCGATGCTCATTTTCAAGAAACTTAATACGTGGATCGATTGTTCCGGCATTGGGATAGAAATGAAACCCTTCGAATTCTGTACGAATTTTGATAAAAGTTTCTCTGCGTGGCCGAATGTCTTGTTTAATAATCATTTGATAATCTCATCATTTTTGTACAGAGACCAATCTGTAAATTTTGAACGGTCCATTAGTGTGTGTAGGCTATGACTCCATACACCTGGGTTAGTGGCTTTAAAATCTCGGTCATCAATTTTAAGCATTGTATTATAATTCCATAATTTAATATACGGAATCGGCACACGAATCTGCGGAATAAAATTATCGTGTTCATTTAATCCGCCGTCATTGAATTCTTCCACTTGATTGAGAGGAATATCTAAAGAACAGAGATAATCTTTTTCTAAAAAATACGTGATCATATCTTCCCATAATTTGTGTTCTTCGTAACCATGGGGATTAAAACTATGATTAGCACCAAAGAAAATATGACGAATGTGTTTGCTTTTGTCTGTGTAAGAATTTTGATCGTTCAAAATACTGTCAATAGCATCGGTTGGTTGTACACCAGTGACAAACAGTGTCTTCATGCCGTGGGCAGGTGTGTGTTCAACTTCATCGCCAATAAAGAATGTAATGCTATCAGCAACACCTTGTGTATAATCACGCTTCATCGTCATAAGTCTCCACATTTTCTTCAATAACATCGACAAAATATTCAACTGATTTCTTTTCCAACGGAGTAATACGATATAATTTTTCCATTACCAACTTTCAACGCCTGAAATTTCCACAGTAAAACTTCCTTGCAGATTGTTAATGTTTTCTTTAAATGTCATTGTTAGCACAGTACCAATTCCGTTACCGCCTTGTTGCTCAAGTTCGAATATTTCAACATCAGGAAATTTTTTCAAAACATCTGTAATTCTTTCGATGTTGGCTCTGTGCAAAATTATATTATCGGTCGTCATCAAAGTCTACGCTTTCGTGGTCATGTTCCCATTGCTTTTTCTTGAGATTGGCAATTTCATCTTTTAACTGTAATTTTTTCTTTTTTAAACTGTGAAGTTGATTATCGTCGAACTTACCGTTTTTTTCTAATGTTTCAATTTGTTTGTCTAACGCTCGGTGTGCTTCTTCAAGGTGTGCTATTCGATTCTCGTACATTCTTTTGCTCCTCATACTGTTTGAATAAACGTGTCACTGGTTCCATACGTTCTTGGAATACATCAGGTGCTGCCTGTGAAGCACGTTGAAGATCCCAAGTAGAAGGATAATGTCTAAGACAGCCAGAGGCACGTTGTCTAATAATTTTAGGAATTCTCGGAGTTACAGATGAATCACAGAGATCTTTCAATAACTGTTCAGCCATCTTAACTGCACGGTACCTTTCATCCGGCAATGTCATAGTTTTAGATCGGGTTTGTCTGTGCAAATAATCGGGCGTTTGTATTGACTGACTTTAGACTTTTCTGTCATTACAGTATATACAACGGATTGTTCACATTCTTGTTTGGTAACGTAAGGGTCGGAAAGAGCCATAACACGGCCGCTGGAAAATACAATGGCTACTACATATGATGCCGCTGTTGTTGCAATCACAATGATGCCTCCAAATCGTTAAGTTTCTGAGTTTCTTCTTCGGTAAACTCCTCACCGTGTTCTAATTGTACAGGTTCTGAGTCTACTTCGTCAAACAAATTGGCAAACATAGTTGAAGCATTAACCGTTTTCTTTCCAGTAGCACCGCGAGTGCCAATAATACTCATCCAAAATCTACTGTATTCTTCGACTACTGCATCCGCGATAGCTCGATTTGGAGCGGCAAATATTGCCTCAACAACGTCTTTGAAAAACAGTCTATCAAATTTTTCTTCTACAAGCATCGAAGGAAATTTACCAGAATCATATTGACGATTGGCTTCTTGAACGGCATTGACATGCATCCAAACATTGTGTCCCATCATGATAGCATAACTAAACGAATCCCAGGAAGTCTTGCCTTCTTTACCAATTTTATTTAAGTCTCCGGGCTTATAGACACAGATGTCTTTGATTGAGCATTGATCAATAATTGGTGAACTTTGAAAGTTGTTGAAGATACCGTCTTGTATCACAGCATCCTTAAACAATCTTGTGTCTGTGGCATATTTTTTGTCATCTGCTGAAGGAACCATTCGATAAACCCATTTGGTTCTATCTTCAGTTTCAGTTTGGATATAGATCTGTCCGTTAGCGGTTGCTAAGAATGGACTTGCACAATCAAAACTGATTGTAAAGTTAGGATTGTGATATTTACGAACAGCACGTTGAATATCAGTGAGCAACACTGCCCATTCAAGTTTAGAAGTACCGAGAAAGTGCATCCAATCCTGTTTGCCTTGTTCCAGCAATCCATCAAATCTCAATGCCACTAATCGTTTGAGAACAAGATGAATATCACACATATTCTGTCCACCCATTGACCATCCGTTGAAATGTGCATCTGGGTATTGTTTTGGATCACAGTATTTTTTCATACGTTGATACCAATCTTCGGCATCGGTGTGATTTTCTCCCTGTAATACATTTAAGAATTTACAGTTGCCATTGCGATTTTTGATGAAATAGTCATTGTTGATATAAGTGCCTTGAACTGCTTCTGCATAGGTGTTGATTTTAGTAGCGGCACGACCAGCAGGACTTCGAGCCACCCACGCCGGAATATCAAGACACATTCCATAGTCCATTAACGTATCCATCCAAGTTAAAACCTGACTACGTTTTTTAGCGGCTTTAGGACAATTAGGGTCTTTCCAATCGGCTTCCCAAACACCTTTACCAATTTGAAATCCTCCCGAATCTCCCAATACCCATGATGTTGTTCGATCGCGATTACGGAACATGTCTTCGCTGTCGTCTTGTTTGTTAAGATCGAGATTAGCATGGCCTGCCGAGTAAAGACAGTGATCGTAATAGAATAGACCTTTTTCGGGTTCGAGATAATTTAACGATTCTACACCAGCAGTAAACGAAGCAGGAATTCTTGCCGGATCGACGTAATTATTATAACGCTGTTTTCCGATAAAGGTAGCGTAGAAACCCGAAGTAGCCGGAAGAAAGTATGCGTAATCGTTTTGTGTAGCGGTTAAATTTTTATTCATTATTACTTACTTTGTGCCGGTAAAATATAGTTGTATTCTGCAAGACCAGAATTTACTGTGATTTGCAGAGCACCTGCATCTGCAATCATCATTTTCTTATCACCCGGCAAATTAAGAATACTAATGACAGCGTTAACAGGCCAACTCCATACCTGTTTTAGTTTGCCGGACACTTCTGGTTGAAATACAAAAGATCCTGCGTGAGTAGATGCATCACCGAAACTGATTACAAGATTACCGTCTTCAGTTTTGACTTGAAATGTGTTCTCTTCAGAGTGAGCCTGTGCTTGAAATTTCAAACGTTGAATAGCAGCCAAAGTAGGTTCAAACTCAATGTCCCATTTGGCTCCTTTGAACTTTACTGTTTTTAACTTTTCGTTAATGATTTCACTGCTCATAAATCTATAATCATTAACAAAGTCGCCTGCGGCATTTTCAAAATGAATACCTGTTGGCACTGTGTTACCGTTGCGTTCTGCAGTCACTACATTGATTTTTGCATTTTCTTTGTACTCCGGACATTTCAAATGCAAATCCAGTTTATTCAAGTTTGGCATACCAAACGTTCCTTCGAACTCGTCAACGGAATTATGTGTTTTAGCACTTAGAATAACTGAACGATCTTCAGCCATTGACTCAACAAAGGTTCCTTCTTCGTTGGTTACTTTTACCAAAGGTAGAAAGCCCAGGCTGTGTGTATGTGCTACGATGTCTTGTAAAATATCTTTCATTTGTGAGATCTCCTTAGATTGATTATATTTAGGTTTTTAGGTTTTGTCAACATTATTTCTTTTCGTTTTATTATATTCTACTGCGGCTTGTAATACATCAAATGATATTTCGTATATTCCACACCAAAATAAAAATGCTTCTGTGTCTTTGGGCAAACAATTTCCTCCCCATCCCTCTTGTCCGTCGGGACCTGGAACTAATGTTTGTCCTGACCCGATTCGTGTATCTTGGCAAACAAGATTTCGAACATTGTCAAAATTTGTTCCTAACTCTTTACAGATATCTGAAACATGATTGAAATACGAACTTTTAACAGCCAAGTAACTGTTTCTGAAATATTTTACCAGCATTGCCTCAACTGGAGAACAGTGATGAAATAATTTAACATTGGGCAACACTTTTTTAAATACGTCTTGCCAAAAGAATCGAATATCACCGCCAAGGATAATGGATCTTTGATTTTCAAAATCTTCCTTGGCACAACGCTCTCTGAGAAATTCGGGATATATTACAATATAGTGATTTTTGTATTTTCTACAGATATGTTCGACAATATCTGGTGTAATTGTACTTTTAATACAGACAGGCATGATTTCGGGAATTTGATCAAGCACGTTGTATAAATTAGTAGGATCGCATTTGCCATCAACAGTGGGTGTGTTTACTGTGACTATAATTCCATCAGCATCTGGACAATCGCTGATTTTATTTTGATTATATTTAGGATCAACTACCCAACATTCGATGCCGGCAGCATCTATGGCTGAAGCAACAGTTGAACCTACAAATCCATGTCCTGCAATAGTTATCTGCATTTTAAAACTCGAACAGTTTGTTAAATGTATTGTTCTGTTCGGTACTCTTAATATCCCATTTAAGAACACCGATTAAGTTTTCTAACTTGTTATCGATAATAGTAGTTTCCATTTCTGCATCGTCAAACGGCAGTTCCATAAACCACTTAGGTAATCTAAGTTCGTCTGTGGGGTAAGCCACAGATGTAAAGCCCAATGGATTATCTTTGAGTTTACAGACAATGACTTTCATACCGTCAACTATATTCATAGAATATTTGTCACCATACATACGCTTCAAAGTATTCCAATTGATACTGGCACGGACATGCCCCGGCATATTAGCCTTGCCCTGTTTCTTTTCTTTGGCTTCGTATTCAGTGATGTTGTTGGCTCGCTTAGGCGATCCTTTTTCCCAACCCGGCCTTGATTTAAATTCTGTTCTAAACGCAGAGATAAAGTCTAATACTTCTTCCTCAGTAGAACCAGTTAGTACACGTTCGAGAATATCGCTTAGGAAATTTTGAATAAATTCTGGAGTATCTGAACGTTTAAGATCAAGTCCCATGGCTTTGATCTTACCTGGTTTACCATCGACGTCTGTGCGCTTGCCTTCTTTGTCATAATACAATACAGCATAACGTTTCTTCGTGATAAACAGAGCCTTTGATCCAACAATCTCTCGTCCTGCTTTGATAACTTCGCCCCGCGATTTAGGACAATGAAATGCGTCTTCCATGAATTTAGGAAAGGTACTGTTTACTTCTTCACCAATTTGATCATATAGAGCAACTACATTTTCTTTGGTCCAAGGAATAACGCCCGAATCAATATCTTTCTGTAAAGTTTTATAAGCACTAAAATAACAAGAGTCTGTGTCGCCATAGATAATGGCTTTACCAACGTGAATATATTCTCCTGCAACAATCTCATTTACCTTACTGGCCATGTGTTTGGCAATCTGTCGACCTGTTAACGTAGTTGACTGTCCGATACGTTTATCAAAGAACCTACAGCCAGGATTAAGAATAGCACCGTACAGTGAGTTAAGATTAATCTTTTTAACGAGCTGACGTTTGTCCCAGTATTCTTCTTCTACTTTATTTCCTGCCTTGATACTATCTTTGAGTTTGCCCTGCATCTCTTTGCGTTCAGCATACCAACGTTTTAGCAGTCCAGGAATGACGCCTTCTTTTTCATAGGTAAAGATAGTGCCGTTGGCTGAAATCATCCAAGGTTGATTACTTTCAAAAATTATTCGGTATACTTCTGCGGCACTGTGTACAGTCTTTTCTCCGTGTTCCCATTCTATGGTTATCTCAGTGTCGATGCGCTGTGCTATTACTGCTTCGTATTCGTCTGATCCGAATTTACCCTCCCAAGACGCGGCAAAACTTTTGCCTTTGGCTATCTGTTCTTCTATGTGTTGTTTTGTGTAATCCGGACGTAATTGCCCGATGATAGTTTCTGGGCCCATGTTCAAGGCTCTAATAGCAGAAGGGTACAGTGAGTTAATATCTAACGACCCAACCCAATCTTGTAGTCCTTCTTTGGGATATGCCACATACGCCCCGGCGGCCTGTGTATCTTCTCGTTCATCCATTTTGGTTCTGTTAGGAACCTGCATGTTTCTACGATGTGCTTCATTGATAATGGCCTGTTCAGTAACAGCCACGGCTCCCATGGTTGTTTGTAGTAGTACAGTACATTCATGTGCCAGGGTGTTGGCAAGATCGATGAATTTTAATTTCTCATCCAGTTTGTTTAACAGTGCAACGTCCTGTCGATTGTATTCAATGAACGTTCTAAAGTCGTTGTTGTATAATTGATCGAGAGTACCTTCGTAAACAGTTTTATTCTCACCAATCTCCATTTCACCAATGGCGTCCAGTCGGTAAGTGTGTCTTTCTTCATAGGTGTACTTACGATACAGTTCGAGACTGTCAAGATGCACACGACCTACAAAGTCATAGGTTTCCTGTTGCCTACCATATTTTTCGTATTCTCTGCGTTTGGGAAACTGATCAAACAGGCAAAATCTACGAGTATCTTCTTTGCTGAGAATCTTAGCAGTTCTGTTCACAGTATAAGGTACGTCAAAACCTTCGCTGTTCCATCCACTGATAATATCAGCATCTTGAATTAAGTCGATAAATGTTTCTAATAGATCTGCTTCTTTGTCGAACAAATAAACGTTGGGAATGTCAGCACAGAGTTCTTTGGCTCGATCTATGGTTAAGGTCTTCGGAGGCAACGCCAATGTAACTAAACTATCTAACCATTTTAAGTAAACAGTGATTGCCGTAATTGGCATGAAAGGATCATCCGGTGATGCATAACCACGCTCTGGATCAAAGTCGACCTCGATGTCAAAAAAGCAAATGTGTAGATTTGGTGCGTCTTGATTAAGATAGTTTTCACTTAAACAAGTGAATATGGGATTGATATCTGATTCGTAGAGTTTTTTATTTGAATGTATTGCTAATTCTTTGCGAAACTCTTTGGAGTTTTTACAGACCACTCTGCTGAGAGGTGTGCTGTAAATGGATTGAAATTTACCTCTTTGATCTTCGTAATAAAAGGTATATTTTACAGGAATATCTCTGTATTCTCTTTTTCCTGCTTTTGACCGTTCGACAATTTTGATGATATCATTGTCGCGGTCGAAGTATGCATCGACGTAACTCATTTTTCTCCTTATGCAGTTTGTGGCCTGCAAATACCTAACGGATCATTTATGGCTGATCAAACCTTGTTCTTAATTAATTAGCATTCTCACTAACCCTACTGCGTCAATTGCGACAAGAAGTAGGTAATTAGCCAACATACCAAAGGAACCACGACTAAGAGCGCACCCAGCATATATAGCACAACCAGCAATCCAGATTGGGTAAAGTATGATGAGAGGAGGTGTTGGTACGGTGAGTGCCATAGTGATAGAACAACCAATGCTAATAGCCCAAGCAAGGACCTCAAGACAAAAACGTATTCTATGACTTTGGTAATCTTGCTTGATCCAATCGACAGTTCCATTTAATACATCTAACATTATTTGTCTTTGCCAACGGTGACGATCAATGTTTCGAGATCATCAAATTCACTGAACACTTGGTTCCAGTTTCCTTTGTGTGCGATTTTAATGACTTTGGTAATCAGTGCCGGTTTAACTTCGAGTTCGTCGGCAATGGCTTTGATAGTTTCTTTAAGACCCTCTTGAAGACTTTCAACTTCGTACATAACTTGTACACCTTCGTTGACAATTCTTTCAAGTTTGGCTTTTTCTTCGGGTCCGTAGGTTCTTGAACTCATAAAAATCTCCTGTAAATTTATTAAGTATTATACTTAACAAAATTTCAGAAGTCAAGAATTATTTTTCAGATTTTGTTGTTAGTTTATCCCAGAGGCTGGGATCTTTTTTATCTTTTGGAGTTTCTGGTTCATTGGTACCAGTCTTTTCCCATTTATCAGATTTGGGATTCTTAACCCATTTTTTATCCCAATCTGGTGGAACAGGTATAGAGCCACCGTCTTTGAGTTTGATAGCCACTAATCTGCCCTGTTTGAATTCTGCCGAATCTATATTAGCAGTTCTAATGTTTAGAGCATCAGCCGCTTGTCGAATTGTTATACGAAGTTTATCTTCGTTCGAAAATTGCGGCTTGGCTTCTGTTATTTCTCTGATAAACATTATTATGGTGCAACAACATTACCCATTCCCGACGCAGGTGCTGCTGCCTGTTTGGCCTGAGCAGGATTAGTTAAAGTTGTAGGACCAGCCGGTGCTGCCGCAGGTGCTGCCGCAGGTGCAGGACCTAATGTTTCTGCTGCCTTCAACACATCAGTGATTCTTTTCTGAATATCAGCAGGCATAGATGATGCCGCATCTTTATCAGCAGAGAATTTTTTGATTATTTCGAGATTCTTTGTAATGGCCTGTTTATCAGCATCAGGTATTCCTGAATCTTTTAGTGTATCCGAAACAGCACCAATAATGTCAAATGCAAGTAGCCCCCACCCGAGTCCAGGAATAAGTCTTAGAGCCAGTTTACCAGTGGCCTTGGCCCCTGCTTTTACAGCCGCAGTACCGGCCGGTGCGGCAGATCCCGGCTTAACTCCGGTCATGCGTCCCGCGAGATTTTTACCAAACGTTTTTAATTTGTCTAATGCACCTGGTGCCGCTGGTGTAGTGCCTGCTGGTGGTGTAGTGCCTGCCGGAAATCTTGCAGCCGCTGCCTGTGCCTGTGTAGGTAATACTCCTGGGGGATTAACTCCAAATCGATTAAATGCCGCGGCTGCTGATGAAGGCAGCGGTGCTTCGGTTAATACCAAAGACATAATTGTCATCTGTTCTGACAGTGTAAAATGTTTTAAATTTCTGAGAACAAACGATCTTAATTCACTCTCAGTCATTGAGTCGATATCCGATACGTCAACGCTCTGTGTTTGAGGAGTCTTAGAATGTTTCTTAACCAATGCCTCTAATGCTGTCAGTGCTTTAACTACTTCATTGTTTGATTTAACTTGTTCGCCATTGGCTAATAGTTGTTCTAATTCCGGAGTAATTTTTCCAGTAGGTGTTTTGCCTGCAAATTTTTCAAAGGCTTTGATTGCGCCAATAGTAGCAGGACCCATTTTTCCATCTGCACCAGTTTTACCCACTTGAAATCCCAGAGCAACGAGTTTTTCTTGTACTGCTTTAACTTTTGGATCTGCTCCTGCGGCTGCTGGTTTAGCATCTGCGGCTTTATCACCTGCAGGTGCCGTTGGAGCCTGTTTCTGTAGAGTAAACACTTTACCGGCTTTATCTTGTATTTCTTTAGGCATACTGGCCATAAATTCGATATCGTCAAATTTGGCTTTGTGTTTGGCCATTAAGTCTGCTAACTGCTTTTCCTCTTCAGGACTTAATGCTTCAAACATTACCTGTCGGCTTTCGATTAATCTTAATCTTTGAATTGTATCTAACATTTTATTTTGCATAATTTTCTCTCTTAGGATTTAGCAGGTGCTGCTGCCTGTTTGGCCTGAGCAGGATTAGTTATAGTTGTAGGACCAGCCGGTGCTGCCGCAGGTGCTGCCGCTCGAGTTTGTGCGGCCCCGCCGCTTTTCTTTTGTAATAACTGTAGTATTGTATCAAGATCTTTGCTAAACTCTTGATCTCCTTGAGCAGATACTGCTCCTGGTTTTGCCGCACCTGCTGCCGGTGCAGCCTTACCTTTGATATTTTTCAAATAATTTTGATAACGTTTTTGAACACGTTGGATTCTCGGATCTTCGATATCTGAAATCTGTGACATTAAGTCAGCAAGTTCTTTTTCTTCTTGCGGTGTTAATTCTGCTTCAACTATTGGCATTTCAAATTCGTCGTAACCAAATTCACGCACTAATTCAGAAGCAATACTGCCGTAACTTTCTTCTGCGCCACCAAATCCAGTATAACCGCCAGCACCTGGTGCTGCCGCCATAGTTTTACGTCTGCCAGATCCTGTGCCATCCCCTTTGCCATCTGCTTTGTGTAAAATTGCTTTGATTTTAGGAAGAATCTGATCAACAAATTTTGCTGATGTTGACAAACCTTTATTCTGTGCCACGGCCTGTTGCTGTGCTGTGGTAGCATTACTGGTTGCACCTGCAATATTTCCCTGTGCATCCCGATCAAGTTTAAATCCACTGCCTAATTTAGCCAGCCAGTCGGGCTGTCCTGTGGGTTCAGGCATTTTTCCATCCCATTGGTCGATGGACGGTAATTTTGCTGGTAAACCCATACGTTGACGAACAATAGGATCGTCGCCAGTGTATTGTGCGGCCTTTTCCAGATTAGCCATCTGTTGTTGTGCTAACTGATAATCTCTTTGTCTTTTACCACCACCGCCTTGTCGCTGTTTTGGTGCTTCCTCAATGGAAGTATCTAACTGTGTTAGAGTGTCAAGTAACGATCTAATATCCATGTCATATCCTTAATTGTTCATGCTCACTTTAGTGCGCCATTCCGGGGCACGACTCCCATAACGCTCTGCCCAGCAGCCGGGCACACCTATGTAACGATAACGTCCTAAGGTAGGTGTTTTTATTTTCCAGCAATGTAATACATACCGTCATTACCTAATTCAACATTTGTAGGAGCCAAGCCTCTAATACCGACTGCCCCGGCACCTACAACGATTTTTTCTCCAGTTCCAGGACCTGTTTTCTCTCGGCCTGCAAATTTATATTCTTTACCGTTATATGAAATTGTGTAAGCCGCCGGATATGTTACACCTGGAGTATATCTTTCAACAGATGATTTCTTTGGCTCCTGTACAGGAGCATCTGCAGGTGCTGCCGCAGGATCGGCTGGTCTGGATGGTTTAAATCCGCCTTGTATCTGACCATCTGGACCAATAGTTACACGTTCGTCTAATCGGCTGAGATAATGTTTCATTGCTTCAATATTAATGCTTTCAATTACACGGCCTTCTGTGGTTCCTGCATATCTTGAAAACTGTGCAATATGATATAATGCTTTGAAAGAATTACCAGCATTGATATTTTCTTCGGCGGCCGCAATATGTTCTCCTGCTTTGGCTTTGCCTGGAGAATCAGGCATTTTTGCTAATAGTTCCTTGGCTTGAGAAATTTTCGGCATCAACTGTTGCATACCTGATTTGTGCTTTGCGCCTGGATCGTTTGTTTGACTGGCCATTACTGCTTTAGGAACTTTAGCACCAAATTCTTTTTCGGCTTTTTGTGTTTGTGGTCCCATAATGCCGTCTGCTTTAATTTTAGCACCAGCCTTAATTAATTCTTGTTGACGTGCCAGTACAGCAGGATCTTTTTTAGCGGGTGCTCTTTTTAGAGAAGGATTTCTAATTATTGATTGATACTTTTCAGCATCAATTATTTGTTGTGCCCTCAATGCTTGTAATCCGGCCTTGTCAAAATCAGATTTGCTCTGCCAATCTTGTGTTTTCATCTGTGCGTCAAGGCTTCTTCTTATGGCCTCTGGGTCTCGCAGATCGAGACCTCCATGAGGTTGTACCCAATCGGGATCTAACAGCATCGCGTGGGGTGTGTGTTTAAATGATGCTTTTAGTCCTGATGGCGAATCCGGGTCAACGAATTCTATATTTTTGTCGACTTCCCATCCCTGATCTTTGGCTATTTTCCTCAGTTCTTCATCACCTAATTTAGTACCAGAAGAATATTCAAACTTTTCAACTAACTGATTATTTTCTCTAACTTTATTTTTCTGTTTTTCGTAACCTTGTTTCTGCTCTTTCTTTTTGAGGCCATATTTTTCTTTGAGCTTATTTGCTACACGTCTTGCCTTGGCAGCAACTTCTTCATCGATGATCTGTTTTTGTTCTTTAATGTCTTCCTTTACTTGATTGACATAAGAATTGATAGCAGATTCTTTGATAACAGTTTTTTCCTGTGTAGTTTTAGCCCCGCTGACTATAGACATAAACTTTTTCATATCTCCAGATGCAGATGCAGTGGTCGTTGATTTTGCCTGACCGTCGACAATTGATAGTAATTTTTTCATGTCCATGATACTATTTTCCCGAGGCTACTTTCATTTTGTCTTTGTCTATTACTGTTGTAACGCGACCAGTTTTAGAAGTTACTGTGGTTTTACCTTTATTTTTTTTAACCTCAAGATCTTTGTCTTTAGGATCTACCTCCAGTTTAGCACTTTCTTTGACTTTTTTATCTTTCAGTGCCTTTTTCATTGGCTCTTTTTTATCACCATCTTTGTCTACATCGAGGAAATCTGGTTTAGATTTAGATTCTTTAAAATTAGGATTTGTCGGACCAGGTGTTTGTGGACTCCAACGCTTGCCTTTGTGTGGCCCGGAAGTTACAATAGGATACTTTCCGTCTTTGCCTTTTGGGGGAGGAGCAGTGGCTCCGTCTGGCGGACTGACAAGTTCTCTGGATTCGTCGAGATCCGGATCGTCTTCTTTTTTACCCTTAGGTGTGTATTTTACTGATTCCCCACCCTTGCCGCCTTTTTTCACTTTGCGGGCAATTTTATCTTTGTCATCATACCAAGTATAAGAACCGTCACTGTGGCGCTTAACTCTGCGACCTTGTTTTTCGTGTGCTTTGATAGCATCATCGTTTTCGTTTAGTGATTCGTCAATTTCTGCTTTTTTCTTTTCGAGTTTTTTCTTCATCTCGACCTTTTTCTTGGCTTCTACAAGAGTACGGTCAAGAGCTTCTCTTAGACTACCTTTGTAATCTAATGCTTCAAATTCGTGTTTAACTTCTTGATGATATTCCATGTAATGCGCTACCGAATCAAGATAGTCAGCCGCTTTGGTAATTTTAGCAGATACCCAACCTTCAAGTTCGTCGCCCTCGCGAATCATTTTAAATAGTTTCATCGCATATTTGGCGGCCTTGTACAGTTCGGCTCTGGCCATCATTGCTTCGTGATCGTCATGCATTTCAAATCTCCGTTGTATTGTTATATTTATCGCTTTATAGCATTGCCTTCACCAAAAATATTGGTCTTCATATTTAAAGCATTATCGCTGGGCTTTTGCATTTTAACTTTGGGTGCATTAGGTGCTTTGGTACCTGATTTTCCAGGACTACCAGTGTAGGATTTATTAGGTTTTCCTATGGCCAAATGTGGACTGACCACAGTAGCAACGCTGCCTGCAGAGGTCGCACCTGGAGTGGCTGTTTCTCTCACACTTTCCTTGGGCACACAGTTAGGCACAGTTTTGCCATTCTTCTTTTTAGTACCTACAGGCTTGTAGCCCTTCCAGCAAGGATTATCCTTGGGATCTTTTAATCCTTCGTCAACATCCGTCATTCTGTCCCAAGCACGATTAGCAGTGTCTTGATTCTTTTTAGCATACTTAGGATCAGTATCTGCTTTCTTAGATACTACTCTATCTACAGCACGTTTCTGAACTTTGGTCAACATCTTTTGACCCTTAGCAGTATCACCGTATTCTTCTAATGAGCCTTCCGCCACTTTACCTTTGTGTTTTACATCGCCTTGTTTGGCTGCCTTCTTTTTATCTTTGTGCGCACCTGCTCCTGCCTTAGGAGCATTTTTTGCCACAAAGTTTCTTGGCTTAGGTGCCTTAGATGATTTAGACTCGTGTAATTCGTAGATATACATTTAAGCCAATTTCCTTATTTGTGCAAGTTGTGCCACTGCTTTGCTTGTGGTAGTTCCTGCCTTGTTATCGCCTACACCTTGGTAAAAAGAAACACCAGTTTCGGGGTCCGGCAATGAAGCAAATTCCTGAGAAAGATTTTTTAAGAAAGCAGAGGTAGGTAATTTCCCCGCCAACCAGCGATCAAGACCTCGATATTTTTTCAACACATGTACAATCATCTCATCCTGTGTCTTAGGTGAAAACCGTGTACTATCGGGATCAAGACCCATGTCCTTGGCTGTGGCCACTAATGTTTTTGTGACAAATTGATATCTACCCGAAGCCGATGTGGCATTTCTATTACCTCTACGTCTTAATTTGTTGATGTGTTTCTTTTGAAATTCCACTAATTCGCGTAGAGTCATATCGAGAATTTCGGGATAACGTTTGCCACCGTACATTTTATCATAATAACCGCCAGATTCGAATTGAGAAATCCAATCCAGTACTTTGCCTTCAACGCCACCTATTGCTGATGTATCTGTAGGCTCGGGAACTTTTATACCGAACCCGCTTTTTTCAGGATCTATGCTGAATGATGGTTTTTTTGGTTTCAATCCTATGCCTGCAGGAAATTCGTCGATGCCTTTTTCATCTAAATCTGTGTTCAATAAAGAATAGGTAGATTTACCTACTACACCGTCTGCTTCAATACCGTTGTCTTTTTGATATTTTTTAGTTGTGTTAGTAGTACGCGGACCAAAATGTCCGTCAATGCTGCCGGGATTATAACCAAGTTGATCCAATGTCCATTGAAATGCTTTAACTATGGGACCAGTTGACCCCTGTTTGATTTCTGTTGCGGTGGGATCAAATAGTTGATCAACTGATGATGCAGTTTTTTCGTTGATTAATGATTCACAGATTTCTCTAATTTTCATGATTCGAAGGTCTCTAAACAAATGTTCCAATGCTTAACACGGTCGTCTAATCCTATAGTACCACCGTTAATTCGCTTTGACAGAGTTACAACATCACCACTGTCGCAGAATTGATTTAAATTATTTTTGTGCCAGAACCAGCAGGCACTGAGTATAGCATATTCTGGATCAAGAAGATATTCGGGATTTTCTACTAAAGTATCGTCTTGAAATAAGTCTCTTGAACACTGGGTATAGTTTGACCTACCAGTGATTTGAAGAATTCCACGTCCGCGAAATTTCCAGCCATCGCCTGATGCTGTGTCTCCGTTGCCCATACGACTTGCATAAATTACGTTGGCAATTTTCTCAGGCTGACGATGATATTCCTGTGCATCACGTCCTGCATTAATAAAGTATTTGGGGAAAAGTTTGTTTAATGCATCTGCGCTGTAATTTAAGTTTTCTGTTAGCACAGTAAAATCAGCAGATTCGTGTTGACATTGTGCTACAAAACCTGCTACTCTTGAAGGAGTAACAATCTCAAATGACGGTAAATGCTTTTCTAATGCTTCGAACCACGCATTAGGATTTTTATTTTTATGTAAGCAGTGTGCTAATTTCTCAGCAGTAAAATTAAATTCAAAGCTCATAATAGTCCCTTTAAAAACGGGTTAATTCCCGATGTCGTATTTATTTCTTTTTACGACCTTGACGCATGTTAATTTGCCAATGGGCTAACTGCTTCTTACGTGGACTTGCTGTGTCACTGCTACGTATTTTTTTAAGTTGCGCTATAGATGCTTTTTTAGGAATTCCGTGCCTGGCAGAATCTCCCTTATCTTTAGGATTACGCCCGTCAGCAAAATTTTCAGTTAATTTACTTAATTTACGATAATGTTCCCCACCGATACTCATTTTTGCTGCCTTGTACAGCATCATTAATTGTGCTGCCTGAGTTTTTACATATAAAGTACTGGGTAATTCTGTCATTTTATCTATAGCTCTGCGCATGGCCTCTTCACCGGTTTCTGCATCTATGGCTAATTTGTCTTTGATAATGCGTCTTATATCGTTATCTGTGATTTTTGTTTTTAATTCGTTGATTGCACTGTCTTGAATTACAGGTTCTAATTCTAACTGCATCTTGGACAATGCCCATTTTAGCGCAGTTTCTGAACCCTTTTTTTGTTTAAGTATTTTATAATCTGTTATTAAATTAGGATGCTCTCTGAAAAATTGTATTAATTCTATAACACCGAGATTTCCTGGGTATGAGGCTTCCGCCACACCTTGCTTTGATATTTCTTCTATGTCTTTGGCAGGCACAATTTGTGCTGGTATTGATTTTATCTTCAGTAATTTGTAGGCCCAGAATCTGTGATGACCATCTAAAACTTGATAACCTTATTTGTATTTGCGAACCAGTATTGGAGGCAGTTTTTCGCCTTTTTCTAAGCCAGCAACAATCTTTTTAACATTGGCTTTGCTTTTAGATTGATTCATTTTGTCATCAGGTTCAAAGCCTACCAATTGATCGGCCGGAATGTTTACCACCGGCAAACTGTCAAACCCACTGTCATCTACTTCTGCACCAAAGTAATCAGGGTCTGTATATAATTTTACTTTGCCTTCCCCTACACCGCCCCCGTCTCCTCCAGAAGGTGCTCCGCTGTCACCGCTATAACCTGCAAGATATCCGTAGCCCCCGTAAGGACCCGGTCCCCATGCGGCTAAACCGTATTTGTTTCTACGTTTTTTCTTCTTTTCAGTGACGAATTCGTGGGCTTTCATACTGGGCTATAAGGATTTTTTGGACGATCGTAACCGTCGTCTTCGGGATACACTGGATATGGATTCATTTTTTGCGTCCTCTAAAACTGGGCGGAACACTAACAGCACGTTCTCCTGTTAGTTTAGGTAAACTAAACCATAGTTGAAACCATTCCGGTGTGCCAGGTTTGATATTGTGTTTACGTTCAAGTTCTCGTTTTTCAGTACCAGTGTGACTGATATTTTCTATTTCTACAGGCTTATATCCTTGAAAGGGAGTAATACCAGCGAGATGTTTTAAACGTGCAATATCGTCCATGATTATTTCCTTGACTGCTTAGGACCTGTTCGACACTTCCATTTTTTATCAGTAGAACAGTAATATTTTCCGTACTTACATCCTTCGTCAATACTATCGATCATAGGATCAATACCACGAGATTTAATACCACCTTTGCGTCTAACCTTGGCAAGTTCTTCTAATCCGTGCTTAATTTGTTCAATATTTATGATCAGTTCGCTGAATTGCTTAGTGATTAATTGCCATTCGAATGGACTTGCGTCTTTAGCACGATCTGCAAGATCTTTTAATTGCTTACTGGCCCGTAACATACGATACTTTAGTTTACCAGGATTGGCTTTATTGTAACCATAGATCATAGGATCCATTGGATCTGTAGGATCCATATCTATCGGTGCTTCACTGAGATCAGTTAATTTACGGTGCATACTGTCGATAAGATGATATGCCTTCATCATTTTACGAAGCGTACCTTTGTTTACATCTTTGGTTGTGTTTTGCTTAGTAATAATACCTACACCGGCAGCATCTTCTGTTACACTTTCTGCAGGCACAGTTTCTTTGATACCCATGCCTTCTCTAACATCTCTGTACAATGCCATAGTCAATGTATCGTCACCAGGTATGGCCAATTTAAAAGATTCTACATCTCCAGCCACCGCCAATGCTCTGGCTTTACTGGCGCTCATTCCGGTGGCGCCTTCTGCATCAGGATCTCTGTCTAAACTTACAAATTCATATTCGTCAAATTTAAAAGGTATGGTGCCGCTTTTGTCTGGTTTACCGTTATAAGAATCAATGATAGCCTTGAAACCCATTAGTCTATCACTGCCTACAAGGTGTACAACTTTGGTATATCCCGATTGCTGTAGATATTGCAGTGCGGAAGGAAATGTCTTTGAATTTTCACCTTCGGCAAATTTCACATCTGGAAACATCTGATGAGCATACATAACTTTTTGATCAAATGTCAGCGGATCTGTTTTTTTATTCTGTGTATGCGATAAAAATACCACAGCATCTGCTTTGTTTTTAGCAGCCACAGACTTTAATTCTTCCATTAATCTTTTGTGACCGATAGTAGGAGGATTCATACGACCGTAAATTATAACTGCGGTTTTGCCAGCGGCTTCAAATATTTCTCTTAATAACATTTTAGTCTGCCCTAAAAGGTGTCCAACGATCTCGTGGAACAAGTTTAATGAAGTCTTGCTGACTTACATAACCTTCTCCACCGGCTTTGCCACCAGTTGATGCAGTTATATCTGCTTCTGCCTGATCAAGTTGTGCAATTATATCATTCTTGACCTGCATGATTTCCTCTACAAGAGTTAAAATACTGGGCAGTGCTGTGGGCAGTTGTTTGTGTAATTCAACAATCTTTGCCTGCTTAGATGCAGATACTTTGCTGTTCTGTAACCAATTGAAAAATTCTGTGTTGATTTGATCTAATTTTTTCTCTCTACTCATATTATTGATATACGTGTAAATGATATTTTTTAAATCACTGAGGCCAGCCACCGGCTGTAAAAACTGATCAATTTCTTGACTGTGTCTTTTGACAAACTGTTCAAGTTGTGTAACACGTGAAGTATCAACTTTAGGTTGATGTGTTACATAGGTCTGTCCAAGTACAATCAATGATTCTGTGTTGTTAAAATCGTTGACATCTTTAAATGCTTCACCTTCTTGCAAAGGCTGACCAAATGTGTCTAACTTTAAGTGTGCGGCCACGGCAACTTTGGCATCTACAATTTTTTTACCTATACTACTGTCTGTCTTAACATGATAGGTTGTTTGATTAGGTGTAAAGTCTACAGAATTTTTGTCCTGTGTAAAAGGTTTACCAGGATGAAAAAGTAGATCGCCGAATATATAACCTCTAAAACCTTTGGGAGTGGCTGCTTCAAATATGGGCCAAAGAGCTGACATATCTGTGGCAAACTTGGCACGCCAATCTTCGCCTTTGCCTCTACTGTTAATAAATTGTTCTAATTCTTCGGGTGAACGGGCCTTACCTCCCTGTGCTTCTTTGTCCCAATTATTCTTACCTACAAGAATAAAACTGCCGTCTGGTTCTCTACCCCAAAACACTGTGGGGTTACCGTCCCATTTAACTGAAATATTTTTAGCACTGCGACCAAAACTTTCCAGATATTTTAATGCCTGTTGAGCACCTTTACTGCCATCAACAAATACAAGGTCTTCGAGATGTTGAAAATCTCTGCCAACCTTGGCTGCGGCCTCTGTTAAAAACTCTTTGGCTCTCATCTGACACTCGCAATATTAATCATATCTCTAAACCAAGCGGATGTTCCCTCGGTTGATACACGAGCAACACTTTCTTGAACAAAAGATTCCGTAGGTTGTTCTTTCCATGCTGGATCTTCTTTGGCTCTTTTTAACAAAGCCGCTGACTGTTCTTTTGGTAAGGCAGATAATATTGCTTCTACAGATCGTAAATCGTTGGCATTAGCACCCTGGCCGATTAGCATTTTTGCAATTTCGTCAAGGTCGTCTGTGATGAAACCACCTTTTTTGCCCTGCTCGTCTCGACCGAATAATCCTTGCCAAGCCGACCATAACATATTTTTATCT